>Ga0209292_1003009_pt1 | contig 18871 bp, 20 predicted proteins | sample GOMGulsemesocosm_2_FD_184634 | JGI IMG/M metagenome (GOLD analysis project Ga0209292, IMG submission 184634) | Methane-oxidizing microbial communities from mesocosms in the Gulf of Mexico - GOM9C Gulf of Mexico (SPAdes) (version 2) | ecosystem: Environmental > Aquatic > Marine > Cold seeps... | reverse complement strand
TTAGCTTAATTATTACTTTTCAACCACCCAAGGTTGTGAAAACCAATAAAAGTGACCTTTTTTACTGATTGATGGCGCTGTGCAGTTATATCTTGAACGCCCTTTTCCTAAGGCTTTAGATGGGCTTATTTCCACACTTTTTTCAAAGATAGGTTCATCTGATTCAGCAGCTTTATCATCTAACCATTTAATATTCGCTTTACCCTGACCTGATACATAACACGCAAATTGTGACTTATAAAAATCTTTAACGGTTAGCTGCATAATTAAACTTGGCTGGTTTTTAACAGTTACAGATTCACTATTTGTAAGCCCAGTAATATTAAAAGGTAAAGATTTAAGCTTGGTTTTTAATGTTTTTAGATTAGCGTAAATACCCGATGCCGGAAAACGCGGTAAACGACTAAAGTCACTATGAATACCAACCGCACCTGAATGCTGACCTATACCAATAAAACCTAACTCTTTAATGATACTTTGCAGTTCATGATTAAACTCACCATAAGGGTAAGCTAAGTATTTATAGTTATGACCTGTTTCTTGTGCAATACGCTCTTCTGATTGAACAAGGTCCTGTTTAATACGGTCTTGCCATTGCGCTAGCGTTTCACTTTCAAGTTTTTGATGTAGGTATAAGTGTTCGGCACTGTGATTCGCTATTGTTGCGCCCTTTTTGGTGAGTTCTCGTATTTGTTGCCAAGTCATCACATAAGATTTTTTTTCATCTATCATTTTGGGGTTAACAAAAATGGTATAAGGAAAATTAAACTTTTCGAGAATCGGCGCGGCAGTGGTATAGTTGTTTTTGTAACCATCATCAAATGTAATCGCAACGGTATTATCAGCTAAGGTTTCACCCCTTTTTAGCTTTGATAACATGTCAGGTAAGGAAACCACGTTAAAGTTGTTTTGCTTTAGGTGCTTCATATGCGCTTCAAAATCAGCAGGGCTTATAGTAGTCACTGCAGGCATAGTTTCACTTACATGATGATATTGTAAAATCACACTCGCCAGAGCATTATTTGATAAAAAACACAGCGGTAGTAATAAGGTTAGTCTTAATACATGTTTAAATTTGTTCAACATTTTCATAAAAACCTATTCAGTCATTTATTTGGTAATTTATTTAGTAAAGGTAATTTCGCCCATCATAAAAGCTTACTGCTTTTAGCTTGGCCTATGATTTTATCAAATATTACTGTGCCTTTGTTAGGTTTAGTTGATACAGCTGTTATTGGGCATTTAGAAAATTCGTTTTATCTAGCCGGTGTTGCTATCGGCTCTATGGTGATCAGCTTAATATTTTGGTTATCTGGTTTTTTACGCATGAGTACAACCGGATTAGCAGCCCATGCCTTTGGCGCACAAGATAAACTTGAGCAAATGGCTGTTTTAAAGAAAGGCTTAATACTGTCTGTTGGCTTCTCTGTGTTTTTATTATGTTTACAGCCGCTAATTATTTATATTTTACAAAACCATATTACCGCCTCAAATGAAGCATTAACACAGGCCCAAATTTATTTTTCAATTCGAATATTCAGCGCGCCAGCAGCCCTTGCTAATTTAGTGTTACTAGGTTGGATGTTAGGCATGCAATACGCCAAAGGCCCATTTTATTTATTGTTAGTAGCCAATATCACTAATATTGTTTTAGATGTCATTTTGGTTGTTTGGCTAGACTATGCGGTAGCAGGTGCAGCTTGGGCGTCTGTTGCTTCTGATTATTTATCGCTTATTTTTGCCCTCGTGATAGTGACTAAATTACTTAATAAACATGATTTATCTTGGTCTAAAATGTTTATTCAACCTTTAACAAAAATACAAGAAACCTTAAGTTTAAATCGCGATATATTTATCCGCTCACTGTTTTTACAAATCTGTTTTGCGTTTATTACTTATTACGGTGGCCGGTTAGGCGACAATGTTTTAGCCGCCAATGCCATTTTATTAAACTTTTTATTACTGGTTAGCTTTGCATTAGATGGTGTAGCTTATGCTGTTGAGGCTAAAGTTGGCGAAGCTAAAGGGCAAAAAAATATCGAACAATTAAAGCTTTGGGTCAATATAAGCCTATTTTGGGGCGTATTATTCAGTATTTTATATAGCTTAGGTTTTGCAGTCTTTGGCGATGAACTTATTGCTTTATTAACAGATATTCCAGACGTGGTAGCAACGGCGCAAAACTATGTGATTTGGTCGGTATTATTGCCTATGATAGCGGTATTTTGTTTTATATTTGATGGTGTATTTATAGGTTTAACACGGGCTAAAGATATGCGAAATGCCATGATATTCTCAAGCTTAGTGGGCTTTTTTGGTGTATTTTTACTATTAGAACCTTGGGGAAATCATGCTTTATGGGCAGCAATGAGCAGCTTTATGTTATTAAGAGGTTTAACTTTAATTAAAAAATATCACGATTTAAAAAGTGCTAATCAATTAATTTAAAGTATTAATCTGTAGTTTAGAAAAGATCTTGATTTAGTTTTTCACGGTCTTTTAATATTTGTGAAAAACGATTCGCAAATATGCCTAAATACCCATAAATCGCGAAATATAAAGCGATAGGTAATAGAATTAAGCCAGGGAGTTGCAATAAGGCAAGGTGCAAGTAACCAAATATGATTAGCCCTGCACTAATGGCAAATAACACTATGCCAATAAAAAATCGCCTTAAACTCAACTTAGGTGTTGAACCAAGGCGATATATTGTATTTTTAAATTTCACAGCTTAGTAATAAGAATGCTCACCAGGATTATGGTCTGTTGCATCTTTAACACCTTTAATTTGTGGGAATTTAGCTAGCATTTCTTTTTCGATGCCTTCTTTCAAAGTAACATCAATCATAGAACAACCGTTACAACCACCACCAAACTGTAAAATAGCGATATCATCAGCAATCTCAACAAGTGTTACTTGACCACCATGGCTCGCTAACTGTGGATTTACTTCAGTATCGATCATATGCTGGATTTGAGCTTCTAACGATGCATCATCAGTTAACTTTTTAGCTTTCGCGTTTGGCGCTTTTAAAGTTAGCTGAGAACCCATTTTATCTGTTACGAAGTCAATTTCAGCTTCGCCTAAAAATGGTGCGCTTTCAGCATCAACAACGGCATTAAAACCATTAAATTCAAGATGGATATCTGTATCTTCAACTGCATCTTCAGGGCAGTATGAAACGCCACACTCAGCTTGCGCCGTACCCGGGTTAACTACGAATACGCGGATTTTTGTATTTTCAGCCTGATCGGCTAATAATTTTGCAAAGTGACTTTGCGCTGTTTCTGAAATATTGATCATAAGACGGTATACTTGACTAAATTACTAGGTTACTGCATATCATACTCCGCTCGTCTTATTGTCGCTAGTACCTGTCGTAAAAATTTGGCTTTATTATTGTGCAATGTTAATTTTAAGTTATCAGTCACTTTAACTAGAATAAATAATCATGCGCTTGTTTCGTTTTGTTTTATTAGTCCTTTTTAGCCCGCTAGTCTTGGCTAAGCCCCTTAATTTTTATTTTGACTCGGATGTTAAATTCGACCCAAATATTCCGACACCAAAAAGCGTATTAGGTTATGAAGTGGGTGATTGGCATGTACGTCACGATCAATTAGCACGTTATATGCACGTTTTAGCCGAAAAAAGTGACCGCATTAACATTGAAACGATTGGTTATAGCCATGAGCAACGCCCACTTTTAATGCTTACAATCACCACACCTGAAAAATTAAAAAATATTGATGCGATTCAAGCTAAACATATTGCCCGCTTATCTGATGGCGAAGTTAAAACCAATGAAGATGATCCAGCCGTTGTATGGATGGGTTATAGCGTTCACGGTAATGAGTCTTCAGGTAGTAATGCCTCTTTATTAGTTGCTTATTACTTAGCAGCTGCGCAAGGCGAAGAAATTGAAACACTATTAAACAATACTGTTATTTTAATTGACCCTTCTCTAAATCCAGATGGTTTATCACGTTTTGCTCAATGGGCAAATATGCATAAAGGTCAAAATTTATCGAGCGATCCAAGCCACAGAGAACATGTTGAAGCTTGGCCTAGTGGTCGTACAAATCATTACTGGTTTGACTTAAACCGTGACTGGCTTTTACTACAACACCCAGAGTCGCGCGCACGTGTTGCGAAGTTTCACCAATGGAAACCAAATGTACTAACTGATTTTCATGAAATGGGCCCACATAGCACTTATTTCTTCCAGCCTGGTATTGCAAGTCGTAAGCACCCACTTACACCTGACCGTAATGTAACATTAACTAAAGACATTGCTGTATTCCACGCAAAAGCATTGGATAAACAAAACCAGTTATACTTTACTGAAGAAAGCTTTGATGATTTTTATTACGGTAAAGGTTCTACTTACCCAGATGCAAACGGCACTATCGGTATTTTATTTGAGCAAGCGAGTTCTCGTGGTCATCAACAAGAAACAATTAATGGTTTATTAGAATTTCCTACGACGATTAAAAACCAGCTGACAACTTCTTTATCTACTTTTGATGCGGCAGTAGCTGGCAGAAATAACCTTTTAGATTACCAAGATAATTTTTATAACGAAGCTTCTGAGCTAGCTGGTAACGATAAAATAAATGGTTACTTAGTTTCAGAGCCTAACGATAAAACACGTTTAAATAAGTTTTTAAACTTACTGAAACAACATCAGATTAACGCTTATAAAATCGATAAAGATTTAAAAGTAGCTAACAAAACTTATAGTGAACAAAGCAGTTATTACATTCCTTTAGAACAACCACAATACCGTTTAATAAAGGCAATATTTAGCGAACAGAAAAACTTCGAAGATAATACTTTTTACGATGTTTCAGGCTGGACAATTGCTCACGCCTTTAATATTGAATTTGCTAACTTAACCAGCAAATGGGGTTTAAAACATTCAGAAAGTGCTTGGACTCAACCACAACCTAAAGCACTTGATAAGTTAACTAATAACTACGCTTACGCTTTTTCTTGGGATGACTATGCAGCGCCAAAAATGCTTAATACTTTATTGGAAAAAGGCATTAAAGCACGTGTTGCTTTAGGTGATTTATCTGCTGTTACCTCAAAAGGTAAACACGCCCTTGCTGCAGGTTCAATAATATTACCTGCAGGATTACAAACTGTAGATAACTTCACAGAGATCCTATCGCAAGTACAAACTGAGTTTAATATCCCTATTATTGGTATTCAATCTGGTTTAACACCAAGTGGTATCGATTTAGGTTCTCGTAAGTTAGCGCCTGTTACTTTACCTAAAGTATTATTAATTGGTGGTAAAGGTACTAGCCAATATGAAGTAGGCGAAACTTGGTATTACTTAGATCAACATGTTGGCATTGCGCCAACAGTGATTGATGTGGATAGATTAGCTCGCATTGATTTTAATAAATACACTCATGTGATTATGGCTAACGGTAGCTACTCTGGTTTTACTGATGCAGCTAAAGTGAAAATGAAACGCTGGATCAAAGAAGGTGGTGTAATTTGGGGCCATAAAGGCGGTGCTAAATTCTTAGTTGATAATAAGATTTTAAAAGCCAGTTATATTTCACCTAAAGATATGGCAGAAACATTTGAAACTAAAGCTCTGACTTATGCAGATAAAGACAGCTTATCAGCAAAACAGCGTATTGCAGGTGCAATTTATAAAACGAAAATTGATTTATCTCACCCGTTAACTTATTCAATTCCACGTGAAGATTTACCGGTATTTAAAAACAGCACATTTTTATTAGAACCTGTAGATGTACCATTTGTAAATATTGCTCTTTACGATAAACATCCATTAATGGCAGGTTTTAGCCACGATAATAATGTTAAGCAAATCTCTGGTGCAGCGGCATTAATGGCGCACTCTTATGGTCGTGGTCGTGTTATTGGTATGACAGATAACCCTGTATTTAGAGGTTACTGGTACGGTACAAGCCGCATACTAAGCAACGCATTATTTTTTGGTAAAACATTCAGTGCAAGAGCTGAATAATCACTAAAAAGCGAATTAAAGGGCATGAATGATTCATGCCCTTTTTTATGTTTGAATATTTTGTCTGTAAACTCATAAGAAATAGAGTTCCTATTCTAGTTAATATCAAATAAAATATATAAAAGTACCATACAGGTACAGTTTAAGGATGAATATCAATGAAAGACTTAGTTATATTATTAACGGTTCTTATATTAACCGCCTGTTCTTCAACACCTAAATACCCACACTATTCAGTCTCTGATGCAGCTCAAACCTCAATAAAAAGCCAAAGTGGTTTACGTAGCACCCTTAACTTTAAAGTAGAGGCCGTAGGCCATTTAAAGGGCAATAAAGAATGGTACCTCAATGCATTACACAATTATAAATTACCAAGTAATGTCACTGTTGTTATAAAAGAAGAACTTGCGCCTCAATTGAGCGAAAAATTTAATATTAAATCACTGAATGATTTTAAAAATAAAGAAATTGAAGTCTCTGGTTTAGTAAAAAGAGAAAAAATTTATTTATATAAAAAAGGGCGAAGTACTGGCAAATTTTATTATCAAAACCATTTAAACCTAACCGGTATAGAGCAAATAAAATTACTAAATTAATAAGCTGATATAATCACTCTACTTTTCCAAAGGTGTTAAACAGGTAGCCCAAGCCGATACATGTTTAGCGCCCGCTGCTTTTAAGCAGTCTGATACTTCATTAATCGTGGTCCCAGTGGTGATAACATCATCAACTATCGCAATAACTTTACCTTTAACATCTCCTGTCACTGTAAAGGCTGAACTTATATTTTTATGTCTTTGTTTCGCATTTAAATTGGTTTGTGCTTTAGTATACTTTGTACGTTTTAAAACCCCTTCTGTTAACAATGAACCATCAAACCCAGGTAATGTTAGTAGCGCTTCGCGCCACACTTGCTCAACTTGATTAAAGCCACGCACTTTATATCGCCTTAGATGTAAAGGCATGATGATGATCATGTCTGGCCAAATCCAATTAATATGCTTAGAAGCTGCCATTAATTGATATTGGATTACTTGAATTAAAACATGTCGGTAATGTATTTTATTATTAAATTTTAGTTTGCTCAGCCAAATAGAGCTTGGCTCCTGATACCACAAAGCTGCAAATAAACTATCAAATTGCACTTTTTTAAATAGCCGATTAACATCAGGTCTAAGTAACAAATTGGGTTTTGTTACTGGCAATGAAAGCTTAGGTAAATCCTGCAAGCACACTTCACATAATTTGGGGTGATTTTTAATTGTGCTTAGGCACATTAAACAAGAATGCTTAAAAAGCAGATTTTCAATATATTTTATAAAGCACAATACAGTCACTCCTTGACCCCTATGTTATTATCTTGCCTAATTTAGTGTGGTTAAGGTTTATTGAATATGCAAAATGAATGTGTTTTTTTACATGGCTGGGGTATGAATAAAAATGTTTGGCAGCTATTGATTCCAGAACTTGAATCTGAAATATCTATGCCTATAAAAACATTCGACTTACCCGGCTTTGGTAATGAACAGGCTTGTCCTGAACCTTATAATTTAGCCAATGTAGCAAACCAAGTAGCCAGTAAATTAGCAGATAATAGTACACTTGTAGGTTGGTCTCTTGGCGGACTGATTTCTCTTTATATTGCAAAACACTATCCTGAAAAGGTCGCTAAAGTGATTTTAGTTGCCTCAAGCCCATACTTCACAGAACAAGAAAATTGGCCTGGAATAAAGCCAGACGTACTAAAAGCCTTTATGTCACAACTCAGTGCAAATACCAATAAAACCATAGATAGATTTCTGGCGATACAGGCGATGGGCAGTGATTCAGCCAAACAAGATATTAAACAGCTTAAGCAATTTATAAAAAGTGCTCCTGAACCACAAGAAATAGCCCTAAGCACTGGATTAAACTTTTTATTAAACGAAGATTTACGTCAACTATTTAGTGAGTTAGCCACTCCTGTATATGGCATATTTGGTGCTTTAGATGCATTGGTTCCCATTAAAGCGGTAGCTAAAATTCAAGATTTAAACCCTAATTTTAATGCTCATGTAATCGCTAAAGCATCTCATGCACCTTTTATTTCTCATAAAGCTGAATTCATAAAGGCGATTAAAGAAACGCTTTAAAATTAATAAACTAAAGACGTTTTAAAAATAGTCTTTAGTTATTTTGACCTGCTACTTTATTTAGCGTGTTTTTTGAGCGATAATTAACTTAGAAAGATCGTTTTAAAGGAGTTATTTTATGGCTATTAGCCCCGCTTTAAATTCTGGTGTACAGGGCTTTCAAAGAGCAAGTGCTGAAATTTCTGAATCTACTCGTAATATTAATCGAGCAGCTCAAGAGCAACAAGCACAAGACAATAATCAGATAGACCGAGAGCAAAATCTGGATGCTGCGCGTACTGATGAAGTTATAACACAGCCAGCTCAGCCACCAGCAAAAATTGATGAAGAGCTCGTTAATTTAAAAGTTGAGCAATTTAATGCACAAGCAAACGTAAGCACAATTCAAACTGCTGACGAAGTGCTTGGCACTTTAATTGATGTCAGAGTTTAAACACTCTTATGAATATTGTTACTACCTTTCCTACAATTAATTTAAACACGGCCAATGTGCATACAGAGACTGCACGCCGTGATAACCAAAATAGAGAACTCGTACAAGAAACTGTAAAACCTCAAGCTTCTCCTGCTGAATCTAAATTAGCTGGTGACTCAGATAAAACCAAACAACCAGGTCAATCAGTTAGTGAAAACCAAGAAGTTTTATTAAGCGAAGAAGCCACCAACAAAAAAATTGAAGAAGATAAAGAAAACGAATCTCAAAAAGAAGAGCAGCAAAGTAAACAACAAGAAGATAAAGAAGAAAAGCAACAAGACAAAAAAAAACAAACTGAACAAGCTGAATTAGAACAACTTAAAGAGCTTAAATCGCGAGATACCGAAGTCCGTAATCACGAACACGCTCATGCTGCTGTTGGCGGTCAACACGCAGGTACTCCTAGTTATGAATATCAACGTGGTCCTGATGGTAATAATTACGCTGTAGGTGGCGAGGTACCAATAGATGTAGCCATAGTTGCCAATGATCCTCAAGCTACTATAAATAAAATGCAGCAAGTACAAGCTGCAGCACTGGCTCCTGCTGAGCCATCAAGTGCTGATCGTGCCATTGCAGCTGATGCTGCTCAAAAAATGGCTACAGCTCAATCTGAGTTAGTAGCAGAAAGTTCAAACTTAGAAAAAGATGACACTGAGGCTGAAAAACTCAAATCAGATGAACAATCTTTAAAAGAAAATACTGAAAAGCCCGAAAAAAAAGAAAGTTTATTATCTCAAAGAGATACTGCCATTAACGAACGTGCCGCACGTATTGCTGATTTTTATCAAGCCGCAACTTCACCTTTTACCGCACAAAAATTTGCCCAACAAATATAATTAAGAAAAACTATAGGTTCTAAAAACAAAAAACCAATGTAATTTACATCACATTGGTTATCTTTAATCTATTATTTCAAGAACTTTTAAGCTGGGTATCTTGCTTCTAAACCTTGATATACTAATTTTGAAAAATCAGGGTGTTCAGTATCAAGTGATTTAACCACTTCTACTAAATGTTCATTATCTTCTTGGCCATTCCACACTTTAATGTAGCTACCATCTTTATAACCATGATCTTGTCTAAAGAAATTAAGTGTATTTTTACCGACATAACCTCTAAATAAATCATTTAAGTCCATGCCAATTTGCTGCATACAACCAGCAAAAGCGGCAGCATCAAACTCTTTATTGGCTACAGCAGCAGCGGCTAATAACTCTAAAGTTTGTTTGAAATCATCTGCAAGTTTAGGTTTTGACATTTCAGCTAATATTGAATTAGCTAAATCTTGATAACTTGTTTTACCATCTATACGTAGTGCTAAACCAAAATGAAAAATATCAACAAGCTCTAAGATTACTTGATCAGTATCTGGAGTCTGTTTTTTCCACCACTTCCAACCATAATGATCAAGCATTTCAGCACACTCAACCCAAATAGCACGATTCCATTCAAATCCTTGCTCAAACCATTTTTCATGAATTTTGGTATTCATTGCGTTTTGCATTTCAAGCATAATCGCAATTTTATTCGCATCTACAGACATTCTTAATTCTCTATTTATGGATTTACGGGGGAATTATAATTTATCTAACATGATTATGCACCAAGCGAACACTAAGCTCAGTGCATCTAATTTGATCTAATATCATAGGTAAAAATACGATATATACTTAAAAAGGAATCTAAAACTCGCTATCTCAACTCAAAATCACATTCATTCACAATAACATACCGAGACTTGAAGCTTTCTCCGGTATTAAACTCAAATCGCATTGAGTCTAATTCGAATCTAGGGTGTGGGTATTTTTCAATCCAGCCCATAGTTGCACTACAAATTTCTTCTAGTTTATGCAGTCTAAAGCTATCAACTATTACAACCGCTTCTTTATCTTCTAAAAAGCTACGTTCAACATTTTCAGACCAGTCTGTATTGGCAAAGTTTTCTTTAAGATAATACGATAAATCTGCATTGTTAAATTCTTCTGATTTTTCAGTGCGTTGTGACATTGCTTTTTGAGCAAACTGCATTAATGATTGATTTTTTTCAATCGCAATTTCACGCTCACCAGAATCGCATCCTCTTGTTGTATAACGCATTTCTCCTGAAGAGCTAATGCATTTACTTACTTTTTTTTCCGCGGATGCAAACCCAGACATTAACAACAGTATAATTAGAAAGTATTTCATTTTAATTCTCATTTTATAATACACAATTGCAGTTCTAATTCTGCCAAATTATGCACCCAAAGATCAAGTGTTAGCAAATTATTTACAAAAATATAATAATATAGTGTTTCAAATTTGCCACACTTTGTAAATTAATACTTACCTATTTTCGAGTCTATTATAATCAAAAAGGCCAAATTCAATACCTTTGTATTGTTTTGCAATACGATGTAATAAGTCGCTATAGTACCAAAAGTCAGCATGCGTTCGCCTAATGCCATACTGTGATTTAAGCGCGTAATAGTCACTTTCAATTTTCATTGTTTGTAACTGCTCAACAAAGTCATTTAGTTGATGTTTTTCCAAATACCAAATTGCACTCGGATAATCACCTACAAACCCAGGCAGAATACTGATCGTATCTTCCTTATAGGCTCTTTGTCCTTTTTCATTTAATAAGCTGGTGATATTAAAGTGCGCGTTATGATGCAATACACTATAACCTCGGTGTTTATCATCATCTTCGACCATAATAAATGAGACTTGTGGTAATAAATTAATTGCAGCAGGAGGTATGTTCTCAAGCTGTAATAGCGCCATAGAATCTTGCTGCTGATCCATTTTATATTGCGTATTTAATACTGGTTTTAATGTTTTTTGTATTTTTTGATAAAGTTCTTTTTGTGGATCCTTGGTAACATATTCAATGCCCGTTTCTTGCTCAAAACCTTGATGATTCTTCTGCAAAAAATTAATTAAACTGGGTGTCGCACCACGGTACCAATGCGTCTTAATCTGCTCCCGGTCCTTACTTGGTAAAAGTGCTAAAAAGCTACTTTCACCTTCCATGCGTAAAAAATCCATATATAAACGCGTTAATAATTGATGCCCTACATTGCCATAAACATCATAACCTGCCACTAGCAGGTAATGAATGCGCTCAAATAAGGCATAATCTATTACCCAAGCAGTTTTTGGTGCTTGTCCTACAAAACCCTTTAAAACTGTAGCGCTATCAAAATGTCGGAATATCGTTAAAGCGGCATTATCATTAATGCCTTCCCCATGCCAAAGTAAGTTTGTATTTAAATGTTCACCTTGTTTAAATATTTTATTTGCTAACTCTGATTTTGCGGCTAAATAGTTATCTTGTGATTTAGCGTATTTAAGCCAACTAAATATAGGTAAAGCATTGCTTTGTTCTTGTGCTGGTAAAGCTAAATCATGAGTTTGTGAAGCTAAAAATTGATTCACATCTAAAGAGCTATTAAGTGTTGGATCAACAAACATCACCCAAAAGTGATCGTTTATTACATTTAAAGCAACTTGTCCCCTACACACCGGACCTTTAATAAAACCCATAATTATTAGCTGAGCTTCATCTAACATAAATTGATATTTACTTTTAACTGGGATCTGCTTAAAGGTTTTAAAAGGATTGGATGCCGATTCAATGTCATAATCTGGCAGTTCTGATACTTCATAATCAGCCGCTATAAACTGCTTATAAAGCCTGGTTATCTTTTTATCATTTAATGCTAATGGTAAGTGAGTTTTAGCTAATATCGTTGCTGGGTCTTGCCATAAGCGATAATAAATCCGTGCTACCTTAGGATCTTCAAAGGGTCTTCTAGTAGAGATTTGCTCAATAGCTTGCCCTGGTGGTGTTTTAGAGCGTACTAATTTAAAAAATATCGTTTCATCTCTGCTTGGGAAATAGATATGCGCTAAAAACCAATGCTCATAAATATATCTTGAAGCCAATTGATGCTTAAGTGAATCTTGATTGAGAAATGCTTCCCACTTATCAACCTCTTGCTGTAAATCTATATTAAGCTTATCAAGGGTTGGCATTTTACTGCCTGTTTTTAACCAGTGCTCTATCGCTTTAAATTCAGCATGATTAATTGCAGGTAAACCATATGGCATACCAGACAAAGGTTTATTATTTTGTACTTGATGAAATTGCTCTACTGGAGCACAAGTTTGCGAACGCTCTAACGAAAAATCAAATTCTTTAGACAAGATATGATTATTTGGTAAAGGGTAACTTTGTTTTAATAATAAAGAGTTATATAACACGCTACCAGCTAAATTAGCCTCTGGTGATTGCAAACGTTCATTAAGTACAGGAGAAAACCCCCTATCCCTCCAATCTTGGGTATTTTTAGCATCTATAAATAATCGATTTGGTTTTTCAGCTAAAAGGCGACTACCATCATAAACGAGCTGTTTCGAAATCCCTCGCTCTATTCCTTGGGTGGATGAGAGCTTTAGTTGACATGGCGCATCATAACAACCGTGACATACAACACACCTTGATTCTAATATAGGTTGAACTGACTGCGAAAAATGCCTACCTTGCACAGAATCAGAGTCTACTTTCCGATTTTGAATACTCGCTTTACCAAATAAGCTATCATATTGATGAATACCATATACAGCACAACCACTTAAAAGCGTGATTATAAATAATAAAACGAGTTTGTTTTTCACTTTATTCTTCGCCCTCTACGTCCATATCAAAGGTAGGTAAAAAATCCATTTGAGGTGAAACAAAAGTTTTGCCATCAGGATAAATAACGATTGCAGCAATGCTTGGGCCCTGTGTTACTTGCATTTGTGCAACATGCTCATCACCTAGTAGTTTAAATTCCTCAGGCATATCAATTAACTGATATTGATTGATATAAATAGCAATACTGCTATCTGCTTCTGGGGCTTGGCACATATGTGATACAAGATCTTCATCTAATATAATATCGATTGAAAAATCAGGTTTTTCTGGATCTCTATTTTGTAATGTTTCATCAAGTAAAAATAAAGGTAATGTAAGGTTGGTTCCTAGTGCTAAATCCATAGTAAATTCCTAATCAAAAATATCTTTAAAAATAATAATGCGATCATACCAGATTGTGACTATTCATAATAAAAAAGGCACTCAATTGAGTGCCTTTACGATTTATTTTAAAAAACTATGGCGTTTCACCCTGTATTATAGAAAATACCGCTCCTTGCGGATCTGTGATGACACTAAAACGACCCACACCAGGAACATCAGTTGCCTCTACACAGATATTAGCGCCTAAGGATTTTGCTTTTTTTATATATTCATCACAATTAGTAACTGCAAAATATACCATCCAATGAGGCGGAATTTCCTCAGGCCACTCCTCGGTCATTGTGAGCATGCCAGCAACAGGCGACTCTTGTTCTTTAATAAAAAATAAAGAATATGGCATTCCCTGCATATCTTGCTCTTGAACCTGCCAATCAAATAAGTCGCAATAAAAGGTCTTACTTATTTCAGCATTTCTGGTTGCTAATTCATTCCAGCACATAGTGCCAGGCTCTTGAAGTTTGCGGGCTCCTGGATGCTCATTACCTTGCCAAAGGGCAAACATGGCACCACCAGGCTCAACCATTAAACTCATCTTGCCTGCATCACCGACACTCATGGGACCACAAATAATTTCAGCATTTAAATTTTTTGCTTTTTCTGTCATCAAATCAATATTATCAACAGCAATGTAATTTAGCCAATGGCTTGGCATTCCAGATTCTTGCTGCCCGGCTTCCATTTGATACATAGCGCCAATATCTAAACCATCTTGTTGTAACATGGTGTAAAAAATACCTTCACCTATAGGTTGGTCATCAAAACCCCAATCAAATAACTGAATATAAAAATCCTTTCCTTGTTGCCAATTTGAGGTGCTTAGCTCTGGCCAGCAAAAAGTACCTGGTAAATGTTTGTCAAAATTAGCCATTATTACTTTTCCTTTTTATTATTTTTTCTATATTTAAATTAATAGATAAAAACACTTTTCGCCAATTATTTTTATCTATAAGCTTACTTACCTCGATCTTTATAAATGAGTCAAAAATGAAGAAAATCATCTTTACATCTTTACTGCTAAGTTCAACTGCTGTTTTAGCAAGCCCAGCACCTTTAGTTTCAATAGACAGCCATGACCAGTTTTTTAACGCAATATCAAAACATTGTGGTAAGGCGTTTTTAGGTAAAGTAACTTCTGGTGGCAGCAGTGATGATAGTTTTAGTAATAATGATTTAATAATGCATGTACGTCGCTGTAACGATTCTGAGTTACAAGTCCCTTTTCACGTAGGAAAAGATGCATCGCGTACCTGGATCATCACTAAAACAGGTTCAGGCCTATCTTTAAAACACGATCACCGTCATGAAGATGGTACAAATGATACTTCAACTATGTATGGTGGTCATACTGTTGATGGCGGTTGGGCACAGGCTCAGTCATTCCCTGCTGATCAGTATTCTAAAGAGTTATTTATTAAGTCTGGTATACCACAATCTACAGCGAATACATGGCACATGTATATTTATCCTGAAAAATTCACTTACCGCTTAACACGTGAAGGCAGAGACTTTAGAGTAGACTTTGATTTAACTAAAGCAATCACACCACCTGCTGCACCTTGGGGTTATAAAGACTAACTTTTAGATTTTAAAAGTAATTAACCACATGTAACGATAACTTTTAAGTTAGCTTGTAGGCCGCGTAGGGTTGTAGGAATTGCATCAAATTTCTGCACCCCTGATAAAACTTTCAATGTAAAACTCTGTCTTTTACATAGTTGGGCGCTATGACGCAGTAAAAATACACTTTGTTGATTAAAATGCTGGTAGCTATCTGAGCGAATATCTAATTGATATTTATTTTTTGACAGTTTTATTTGTTCATAATTTACGCCATGATCGAAGTCATGCAATACTTCAGCATTAACAAATGTGCTAATGCACAATATAGATAATAAGCTTAGTTTGATTCTTCTCATTTTAGATAACCCTTTTAATGCTCCTAAAATATAGATTTACTTGTTTTTTCTTTTAAATCAATAAAAAAGACCTAATAAAATAGGTCTTTAAAAATAAATCAATAAATCTAATTCATTAAGCACATCCGACATCTAGCTTTTCAAACCAAGCTAAAAACTCTTGCACGTCATCATCTTTAAATATTCTACCGTGCTGTGGAGCCATTATTTTAATATCTAACTCTTTCACTCTTGCTATCCAGTTCATTTTAGCTCTATTAGAAGGCATCCACCTGCGGTGAAAATACTCCATATGTGCAACATGCTCGCCAAAATCTTCAACAAACATGGGTACATCCCCTTTTTCAAGAGAAGCCCCTAAATCACCACTCATCAAAATTTTAGCTTCAGGGTCATAGACATTAAAGTTTCCAGATGAATGCAAGTAATGTGCGGGGATCAATCTAAAATTATTACTGCCTAGCTTTATTTCTCCACCTTCATCTTTTACCGCCATAAATTCGATATTTTCCATACCAAAATGACGAATAAACCCTTCCCATAACCAAGGTGCATATAGCTTGGCTTTAGGAATTGTTTTATCCCATAAACCTAGCGATGAAATAATATCGGGGTCTTGATGTGAAGCAAATAAAGTCGTTAATTTACTTAGCTCTGTATAACCTAAAATTCCCGTTAACATAGGCGAAAAAAGCTCGATACCACCGGGGTCTAACAACATAGACTCAGTATCTGTACAAATTAAATATTGATTGGTATCTATTATTTTTTCTGGTTTTGATTCATCTCGACCAAACACAACCCACTTATGATGCTTTCCTTCATAAATTACACTTGATTTCATTTTTTATTCCATTATTAATCTAAGTTAATACGTTTGTTATCCGCTCACTTTTATACGCTTCAATTGAGATAAGGTACTCAAATTAATCGAAATGGCTGATTTTATTCTTAATGCTGCGGAGGCAATATAATCCGAAACTGACTCTAAACTATCGCAATATTCACCGGCTTGAGACGCCTCAACCCTTGAGGTGACTGCAATATACTCAGCTGCACGCATTTGCTGTCTTATTTCTTCAAACTGTAGGGTAAGGGCTTGCATCTCACTATTAAATCGCGTCAAGCTCTCTCTAAAAATTTGAGTTGCATCATTTTTAATTCTTTTAATTTCAATATGACTTTTATCATTTAATGAGTAAGCACGATTAATATGGTGCTCAAATTGAGAGGCCCTTAACTGCTCTAAAGCAAGTTTAAATAACAAGTTTGAATGCTGATTGATTTCTTGCGTTGTTTGTATGGTTTTAGTCGAAAACTCATCAATAAAATTAGTGATGGATTTGAACCCTAATGCAGCCTCTCCGGCACGAATAGCAACAACACGTGCATTTTTTGCCGCTAATGATAAGTTTTTTGCTTCAACAAGAATGATATCTAACTGCGCAACAACAGTTGCTACAATAATGAAACATCCTATTTCTTGATTGTTTTCAACATGTACAGTCATATGTGTCTTTTTTATTTAGAACATAGCTAAAGCATAGAAACAATTTAAGATTTTGCAGGAATATTTTTATTTTTTTTCAAGTTACTTTGTATGTAGTGCTTAAAGAGTGCCTTTATCTATATTTTTTTGTCTTAAAAGTATACTATTTAGTTGAAAGAATAAACCAAGGTTCATATGATAGATTTTCAGCATTTACTCGAAGCTCACAGAAAGTTTAATACGCTATTGCGAGATTTAGCTCTGGGAATTGATATTGATACTTTTATGCTTCATGTTGTAAAAACGGTTGAAGAGTGTATTCCGCATTCTTTTGCTTCTATTTTACATTTAGACCCTAATACAAAAACACTACATAGCGCTGCAAAAAATAACTTACCAGAGTTTTATAACCAAGCTATCAATGGTATTGAAATAGGGCCTGAGATTGGAAGCTGTGGCGCAGCCGCTTTTCTAAAAGCGCCAGTCATAGCATCAAATATAAATACACACCCTAATTGGCAAAACTATTTAGCATTAACGCAACAAGCAAATTTACACGCCTGTTGGTCTATCCCCATCTTATGCTCTAAAAAGAAAGTATTAGGTACTTTTGCAATTTATCATCAAACGCCAACGATCCCAGGATCTGAAGAACTTGAAATATTAGATATTGCCGCTTTAGTTGTTTCTGTTGCGATAGAAAAACAAGAGCTTGAAGCAAAGGTTACTTATGCAGCAACCCATGATGAATTAACAGGGTTATTTAATAGAAACTACTTAAATCAAGCTGGTGAATCTCTACTTTCCATCAGTAAAAGAAAGCAGCAACCTCTCGCATTATTATTTTTAGATTTAAATAAATTTAAACGCGTAAATGATAATTTAGGCCATAAACATGGTGATATTTTATTAAAGCAAGTTGCTGAAGAAATTCAACTCTCAGTTCGCCCCTCAGATATTGCAGTGAGATTTGGTGGTGATGAGTTTATTATTCTGATGTTGATAGAGAATGCTGATGAATCTGAACTAATAGCAAAACGTATTCAACAAACCATCAAAACTAAAATAAATAAAGCGATTTTAGATCTAGGATTTGGTGTTAGCATCGGAATAGCAACTAATGCTGATAACTATCATTTTACGCTATCTAAGCTTATTAATATGGCTGATAAAGCCATGTATGATTCAAAGAAACATCAATCCCAGTTTAGCCTGTATACCGAATCACTATAAAAAGTTTTTTGGTTTTGCTTGTCCAGCCCAAACATTAAAAAGCTTCTGTTGTTTATTTGATATTTTCAAACCATAAGTTTTTTGCATATAAAAATAAGTATCTGCGATTTGTTTTTTTGCACTTTGTGGAGGTTGAATAACCCTTTGCTTGAAATCAATTTTAACATCACAGGCACCATACTTTCCTTTCGTGTGTGGTAGTACCCCAAACCTAAAGTTAGATCTATCGGCGTTTATCTCTCCAATTGCAGGTGCTAAATTATTAATATCGGCTTCCATTCTTCTAAATTTAAGACTGGTTTTTCGGCAATTTTTCCGACCACCCTGCTGCCAACATTGTAGTTGATGGCCAAACTCCCAAGCTGAAACAATGTGTTCCCACTCAATTCTCTTTGCCCTTTGATTAACTTTGCCTTTTTTAGTAAATTCATTTCTCGGTTCATAACCACAACGTGTTGCCTCAGGTATGAGTTTTTTACCTTTTTTTGCGATTTCGCATCCACAATACAAGGTTTTTGTTCCTTCATTTACTTGTTTTTTTAAGTAA
>Ga0209292_1003006_pt1 | contig 18877 bp, 12 predicted proteins | sample GOMGulsemesocosm_2_FD_184634 | JGI IMG/M metagenome (GOLD analysis project Ga0209292, IMG submission 184634) | Methane-oxidizing microbial communities from mesocosms in the Gulf of Mexico - GOM9C Gulf of Mexico (SPAdes) (version 2) | ecosystem: Environmental > Aquatic > Marine > Cold seeps... | reverse complement strand
ATTGCTTGGCCACCGAGTGAAAAACGCCTGCCACCATAGAAATTTTATCGTCTTTTTCAATGGTTTTATAACCAAAATGCGTGGTGTCTTTACTTTCGGCTGAATTATCGACTGAAGTATCAGCAGCCACAGGTGCTTGTGGGCTGGTCGATAAGTCATTGGCTTGAGAGTTTTGATCTGTAGATGACATGATATTTTCACTTAAAACATTATTAAAACGATAATTGCCGATAGTTTACTGTATGCATGCTAAATCACCAAATACCCCATTGGCTTTTTATTGATCTAACTAAAATAAAGCTGTGATATTTCGTCGGTAAAGACTAAAAAGATCTATCGTAGGCGAGATATTGTCGTAATTAAATAACGATTATGAAATAAAATTACAAAAACCCATTGCAAATATAGAGCACCTACTCTATACTTCTCTTCGTTCCCTTATGCGAACGCTTGTTGTAATAATTGAATATTCTAGCTTTCCTCATAGCTAACTCACCGATAGCCTTTGCTATCGGTTTTTTTTTGCCTGAAATATGTAAAAAACTAAAGCTATTCACATTTCTGTAGTTTATGCTGAATATATTACGGTTTTCATACAAAATTATGAATATCATCTATAATTTTTTAATCACCAAAATCAACACAATAGCTATTTAAAATAAACTTAAATGGAGCTTTAGTTAACAATGAATTTTTCCGACTTATCTTTTAGAAAAAAAATATTGATGTTACTTGCCTTACCTATGTTAGGTTTTTTATGGCTTAGTATTAGCTCCATAGCAAACAGCATAAGTACCAGTAAAGAAATGTCGACCATCACTCGACTCACTAAATTATCCGTAGTCTATAGTGAACTCGTTCATGAACTACAAAAAGAACGAGGAGCTACCGCTGGATTTATAGGTTCAAAAGGTACTAAGTTTACTGATACATTAATGTCACAACGACGAAATACCGACGATAAATTACAAAAAAAGATTAATTACCTCGCTAGCAATGAATTTTCACTAAGAAATATTAATCAATTAAATTCAACTATCTCGCAGAAATTGCAGAATATTTCTACCATTCGTAGACAAGTTGATGATTTAACTATTTCGACCAGTGATGCCCTCAGATTTTATACCCAATTAAATACGCAACTTTTAAGTGTCGCAACAATCAATGCCGAAATCAGCAATAACGCCCAAATCACAAAAGACACCATTGCCTATTATAATTTCTTACAAGGTAAAGAACGAGCCGGCATCGAAAGAGCCGTGCTAAGTAATACTTTTTCAGCAGACAAGTTTTCAACAGGTATGTTTGTTAAGTTTATTTCACTGGTGACTCAACAAAATACTTATTTTGATAATTTTAATCAATTTGCTGCCTCACAAAATAGTCAGTTCTTTACCAGTGCTTTAAATCATGCTTCTGTCAAAGAAGTTGAAAAGCTAAGAGCTGTAGCAAAGAGTAAGGATAGTAACTTTGAGATTAATGCCGAGTATTGGTTTGCTCAAGCGACCCAACGGATAGGCCAATTAAAAAGCATTGAAGATCAATTGAGTTTATCATTATTAAGCCTTGCTGAAAGCAAGAAGGATGACGCTTTTAGTTCAATGATTATTAATATAGTGATAACAAGTATACTGGTATTAGTAGCACTTTTAATCAGCCACTTTACTATCAAAGAATTGAGCAACAGGGTAAAAGATCTTACCTCAGTGATGATGCAAGTTAGAGATAATAATGATTTAAGTGTATCAACTCAATATCAAGGGGCTAGTGAGTTAGGGCAAATAGCCTCCGCATTAGATTTAACCCTCGAGAAGTTTTCCGGTGCCATCAGTGAGATATCTAATTCTAGTATCTCCCTTGCTTCTGCTGCAGAAGAAACGTCACAAACTTGCCAACATAACTCGCAATCTATGTTGGAGCAACAAGACGGTATTAACCTCATTGCTACCGCTATTGAAGAGTTATCAGCCACAGTCAAAGAAGTTGCCAGTAATACTCAAAATACTGCTAGTTCAGCTAGAGAAGCAGATGAACAAGCACAAGGTGGATTAGATGTTGTCAAAGCTTCTTACCAGTCTATTGAGACCTTAGCCAGTGACATTGATGGATTAGCCGTACAAATTAACAGCTTACACAATAGCTCAAATAACATTACTAATGTCGTCGACGTTATCAAGTCAGTCGCTGAACAAACCAATCTTCTAGCACTCAACGCTGCAATTGAAGCGGCACGGGCAGGAGAACAAGGTAGAGGTTTTGCTGTTGTCGCTGATGAAGTAAGAACTTTGGCTCAAAGAACTCAAGATTCAACCTCTGAAATAGAAAATTTCATTACCTCATTACAAAGTGATGCTAACGCCGCATTTAATGTCATAGAGAGTAGCCAGAAGAAAGCTGAAGATGCGGTTGCAAGTTCGAAAAAAGTTGAAGATTTACTGCAAGATATTTCCGCATCTATCAGTACAATTTTTGCCATGACTGAGCAAGTAGCGACTGCGATTGAAGAGCAAGCCGTAGTAACACAAGATGTCGCTCAAAATGTAGTTAATGTTGAACAAAAAGCGATGGAGTCTACAACGGGTGCCACTCAAATTGCTGTTACAGCTAAAGAGCAAGCTCAGCTAGCAACAACTTTGCAAGATATCGCGAATAGCTTTAAGGTATAAATTGTAGGGTAGGCAGTCATTAGTGCCTGTTTACCCTTCTTTATACTGTGTTAAATACTTAAATCATAGAATGACTATGCCTACAGTATCTCCCTTGCTTAAGGCCATTTTAATTCCTTCTGAAATCCTGTATGTTGCTTGGGCATATATCATTGATTAGACTCAATCGAGTTGTTTGCTTGTCTTTAACAAGATAAAATATCAACTACTTCTTCAAATACCCCTAGGCAACTATGTCAATCAGCAGCGAACAACTCAATACTATAGAAAAATACGATGAAGAAAAACGTTTAAGCTACTTACTCCAGCAAGTTGTTAGCAACAAAGAGATCTGGATATTAGCTGATGAACATGGCTGTGTAATGCTAAATACCGAGGATGAAGATTGCGTTCCCGTATGGCCTAACGAAGAATTTGCACAACGCTGGGCAACCGATGAATGGCAACATTGTAAGGCTGAGTCTATTTCATTAAACAAATGGTACAGTCGCTGGAGTACAGGTTTGGTTGATGATGAGCTAGCTTTGGTAACTTTTCCCAACCAAGATAATCAAGGTTTAGTCTTATTTCCTGAAGAGTTTGAAGAAGCTTTACTGAAAGAAACTAAAAAGCAAAACCGCAAATAAATTACGCCATACATTATAGACCTATCCTTAAATTAATGCTCTTGGCCACAAGAGCATTAATTTCAACTTCTAGCATAATAATTTTAGATGCTGTCAGCTTATAACCTTAGCTTAGAAACAAGTATTGTACCTTTGTGGCACTTTGTTTATATTATATTCAGTAATGAATAGAAGTGTACCTAAGGGAATAATGTCAGATATAAGTATTGAACAAAGTATACAACTCTTTGAACTTCAACCCGGTAAGAGCCTAGACCTACAAATTAATCACCCTGTGTCACTACGGTTGAAATTACCACTGATCGGTTATGAGCTAGGTAAATACATTATATTAAAATATCCAAAATCGGCGAACACATCCGAATATAAAGATGTATTAATCGATGGAAATGTTCTTATCGTCCGTTACTTAATGGAAGGTAATAAGGGTGAATGTTTTGCTTTTCGCTCCTCTATTAAAACTATTACTCAATACCCTGAGAAACTTCTTTTTATTGAATATCCTGATAAAATTGAAAATCGTCAGTTACGCCTACAACAGAGAACAAGTATTCATCTACCTGCAGTAATTATGTTGGAAGGTTCTGGTGATAGCAAAAGTACTCACATTAATGGCATTATTGGTGATATTTCTGCCAAAGGTTGTGGTTTCACCTTTAAAACTAAAAGCGCCACAGCCAAAGTTAAAAAGCGCGATATTTTTGTCTGCTTACAAAGTCCTATCGATGGTGAAGTACAAATACCGGCTAGAGTATGTAATAGCCGCAATGATAATGGTATTGTCACTGTTGGTATTCAATTTATCGATAACGAGGCAATAGTAGCAAAATTACTGGCTGAACTTTTCATCGATAATGCAATGAGTTGATACTTTCATCGTTGATATTTTTACGACTTAAAATCACCCTTTTTAAAGGAAAATAATGGAAATTCGTATAGGCTTTTTAACACACCCTGCAGTCATCGCGCTGTTAGAAGAACATCATCAAGATATGCTAATACATTCACCACCAGAGAGTGTACATGCTCTCGATTTATCATCATTAGCGCAAGAAAACATTACCTTCTGGAGTGTTTGGAACAATAATGAACTCGCCGGCTGTGGAGCCTTAAAAGCATTAGATAACCACCATGGTGAAATTAAGTCGATGCGTACTTCCGGTAATTTTTTACGCCAAGGTGTGGCCAAATTACTTTTGGAACATATGCTGGTCGAAGCAAATGTTCGAGGTTACCAAAAGCTAAGCCTTGAAACGGGCACTATGGCTGCCTTTTTACCAGCACAAAAGCTCTATCAACAGCTAGGCTTTGAGCATTGTCAGCCCTTTGCTGATTACCAAGAAGATCCCTACAGCACTTTTATGTCTAAGATTATTAGCTAATAAACCCGCAAGTAGCTCGCATCCCACATCAAGTCATTGATATCAATATTCATACTAAGCCTATGTCGATATCAGTGCTTTTTTTGATCGAAAAGTTCCTTTATCAGCCTCTTTCACCAGCTCGAGCCTCGTTATACCAATTCCGTTAAATTACTACTCACTTGTACTGGCTAAAATTCTTCATGACTGCGTTGCTTTCAATCCCAATAGCCGACTATTGCTCAATCAAGCGCCTTGTCCTGAAATATTTTTACTCCGTACAACATGATCACAAACTCACCGGAATTGGTATTACTTAAAGAACTATCTAATAGAAACTTTGTACTTGAAATTAACAGAAAGTAAGTTAAAATAGCATTTGAATGACATTCGAATACAATTTCACATAGGGTTCACATGGCTCCAGCTCCACGATTTAGTGCAGAAGAACAAGAAAGGTTAATCATATGCGCAGCGATAAAGGCAATAGAAGAAAGTAGTTTATTAGACTTTTCTATGTCCGCTATTGCTAAATTAGCCGGCCTTTCTATGGGGTCCGTTTATAAGTTTGTGCAATGCAAAGAAGATGTACTTATTGCCTTAGCTACGCGTATGTATCAACAGCGCCAAGGTGTTTTCAAAAAAGTGCTCGCTCTGCCCTTAACAACACCTGAGCGTATTATTGCCACCAGTCTGTTGGATTTTTCTAAAGTGCACATGTATAGCTTTGATAATCAACTTGAAAATATTGTTAATACTGAAGCTATGATGAAACGATGTTCTGAACGTTGGTTAACACAAATGATCTCTTGCGGAGAGCGATGCCAAACAATGTTCCAGCAGTTTTTACAAACTGCGGCAGACTCAGGTGAATTAACTTCAGGTAATCGAGATATTGAAGAAATAAACTTAGGTACTTGGTCCTTATCTGTTGGCTATTTTCAAACCGTACGTTTACACCAGAATTTGCAGAATGAGTATGATGTCAGTTTCAATAACAACACAGAAGAAAGCACGCTTGTACTAGCTCCTGATGACCTGCACATCAATACTATGAAACGCTTAGTTAATAGCTACGATTGGCGAGAAAAAATATCCAACGACGATATAGTTAACGTTTGCAACAACTTAGTAGATGTTGGACTGAGATAGTATAAAAAGACATGACTACAACACGGTACTGTAATAACATACAGTAGCGACATACGAGCAATCATTTAAAAACGCTTAATAACCTTGACATTAAGTGATCAAAATTAAGGGACGAATTAACAATCATGAATATAACCAAATGGCTTTTAGTGATCATTATCCTAGCCAGCACAGTCTTTGGCTTACACAGCTATAAATCATCATTGCAAGAAGCAGCAAATGCTCAAGCAGCGATGATGCCTGAGATGGCAGCAACAGTAACCGCGGTAAAAGTTAGTAATACTAGCTACCAAAAACATATTAAGGTCAGTGGTGAAGTGCAAGCATTTAAGTTTTTAATGCTCAATAATGAGTTGGCTGGTGAAATTACCCGATTAAATGCAGCCTCTGGTAGTGTGGTTAATAAAGGCCAAGTATTGCTTGAATTAGATCATCGCGATGAAGATGCTCGCTTAATCGCAGCTAAAGCAACACTCATGCTAAACCAGCAAACCCTAGATCGTAATATTGAACTACAGAAAAATCGTGGCATTAGTGAAGAGAAAGTTGACCAAGCCCGCGCTGCAGTACAAATTGCCAAGGCTGACATCACAGTAATTACTACGGCTATCGACAAAAAGATATTAACGGCACCATTTACTGCGACTGTAGGTATTCATACCTTAGAAGTAGGTCAATATCTAGATAAAAATAGTCAGGTACTTGAACTCGTAGGTGTTAATGATTTCACTTGGATTGATTTTAATTTACCGCAATTTTACCAAGAACTCGATTTAGCAGCGACGGTAAAAATTAGCCCTATCAATCAAGATTCAACATTTGAAGCAAAAATTGTCGCTATCGACCCACAGTTATCCCGTGTTTCTCGTCATTTAAAATATCGAGCACAACTGCCTTCTGCAACATTAGCGTTAAAGCCAAATACTTTGGTATCGGTAATCGTGCCCATAGCGAATGAAAAAACACTCGCTAGCGTGCCTGATTTAGCGATAAAACGTGATGCTTTAGGTAATTATGTCTTTGTTTTAGAAGCTGAAGCCGAAGGTAGTTACCGCGCTAAGATAGTGCCCGTTGAATTAGGTGAGCGACAAGGTGATCATGTGATGATTCTTAAAGGCGTAACAGCAGGTCAATTCATTGCGAATAAAGGATCATTTAAATTATTCCCCGGTATGAAAGTATACCTTGCTGAAGAAGCGACTCAAGCGGTAGCTGCTGATGTTAGCGCACAATAAGGGATTATGATGCAAGAAAATAAATCATCCATAATGGATATCTTTGTCAAACGACCGGTAGTCGCTATTGTCTTATCGATTATTATTTGTATTGCTGGTATCTGGTCTGCAAGTAAAATTTCTGTACTACAATTTCCAAAAATAGACAGTGCCTCACTAGTTATTGATACCTATTATATCGGCGCTTCCGCTGATGTGGTAAAAGGCTTCGTCACCGAACCTATTGAGCGAGCCGCAGCTACAGTGCCAGGGGTTGAATACGTTGATTCAGTCAGTACTTCAGGTAGCTCTAAAGTAACGGTTTGGCTAAAATTAAATGAAAATTCAACACTGGCATTAGCTGAATTAAATGCGAGGTTAGGACAAATTCGTTTCGAATTGCCCCAAGGCGCGCAGGATCCTGTCGTATCAGTAAGCCGTGCCGATAGACCTTTCGCTGTTATGTATTTAAATGTCCAAGCTAATGGTAATGATTTATCACGTATTACCGACTATTTAAATCGCCAAGTTAATCCTATTTTAAATGCGATTGAAGGTGTACAACGCGTAGGTATAGAGGGTGCGAGAACGCCGGCAATGCGAGTATGGTTAAATGCTCAAGCCCTACAAGTGTTTAATTTAAGTGCGAGTGATGTCTATCAAGCGTTAGCAAAAAACAACACGATAGCCACTATGGGATATGTTGAAAATAGTCGCCAAAAAATTGATATTGTTGCCAATACCCAGCTCAGTAGTGTTGAAGATTTTCAGCAACTCGTTATTACTCAGATTGATGGCGCTAATATTTATTTAAAAGATGTCGCAAACATTGAACTCGCCGCAGAAGATACCAGCGTCACGGCAAGACTAAACGATAAAGATGCTGTTTATATCTCTATTTGGCCACTGCCTGGTGCTAATGAAATTGCCATTGGCGATAAAGTATATAAGAAAGTAGCAGAGCTGAATAAAACTCTACCCTATGGTATATCGATTGATTACGCCTATGACGGCACTTTATACATGCGCGATGCATTAAAAGAAATATTTACCACACTGATTGAAACCGTCGTTTTAGTTGGTTTGGTTGTTGTGCTGTTAATGGGCTCATTTAGAAGCGCTATCGTACCGTTAATTACCATACCTATTTCAATTTTAGGCGCAGTTGCTGCAATGGCCATGATGGGTTTTTCATTAAACTTATTAACTGTATTAGCTATTGTTTTATCGGTTGGTTTAGTCGTAGATGATGCCATTGTTGTGGTAGAAAACGTAGCTCGTTTAATGCGTCAAGGCATGTCTAAATTTGATGCAGCACTCATTAGCTCTCGCCAATTGCTTGTACCTATTATTTCAATGACCTTAACACTGGCAGCCGTTTATGCACCAATCGGGTTTTTATCCGGTTTAACGGGTGTGCTATTTAAAGAGTTTGCTTTTACTCTAGCCATTGCCGTTATCATTTCAGGCATAGTTGCAATAACATTATCACCTATTATGAGTGCTTATGTGTCACCTAAGGGTGGTGAGGAAGGTTGGTTAACGACTAAAGTTAATCATCTTTTTGACAAAATACAAACAAGCTATGCCAAGCTATTACACAATATTTTTAAATGGCAGGGACAAGTGTTTTTAATTGCCTTGGTTGTTTCATTACTGACAGTACCTTTCTACCTCTACTCCAAAAAAGAATTAGCGCCCGTAGAAGATCAAGCTATGGTTATGTTTGTTATTCAATCACCGCCTGATGCATCATTGATTTATAACGTGGCGCAAATGAACCCCGTTGTTGAAAGCTTACAAGAAATTGAAGGCGGCAAGAAAATTTGGCAAATCATTTTTGGTGGTGGCGGATTTGGTGGTTTAGAGTTAGTGAATACTGATGACCGTGACTACAGCGCACAATCTCTAGTACCCCGTATTTATGGTAAATTAGCCCAAATACCTGGACTAAATATGTTTCCTATTTTACCAGCCTCACTACCAAGCTCGGGTCAGTTTGAAATAGAAATGATTGTAAAAGCCTCTGCCCCTTATAGCGAGATGAAGCAATATGCTGATCAGCTTGTCGGCGCAGCCTTTGGTAGTGGGCAATTCCTCTTTGCTGATACCGATTTAAAAATAGATTTACCACAAGTAGAGTTACAATTAAATCGTGAGAAAATTGCTGATTTAGGCATGACTGTCGGACAAATAAGTGATCAATTGGGCATCTTATTATCAAGTAACTTTGTTAATCGCTTTGATTCTAATGGTAAAGCTTACCGAGTGATCCCTATTATAAATGATGACGTCCGTAGTAAAACAGAAGCGATTTTATCATTGGATATTAAATTGCCTACCGGTGAACTATTACCTGTTTCATCAGTCGCCAATTTAAAATGGAAAACAGTACCGAGAGCATTAGGTACTTTTGCTCAACAATCGTCTTTCAGAATTTACGGTGGTGTTGCGCCAGGCTCGAATAAAGAGGCAGCGTTATCTGCGATTGAAAATGCAGCAAAAGAAATATTACCTTTAGGTTACTCCATTGATTATGCTGGTGAATCGAGACAATTACGACAAGAAGGTAATACCTTAATTATGGTATTGGGTATTTCACTATTAATTGTGTTTCTTGTACTCGCAATACAGTTTAATAGCTTTAGAGATCCCTTAGTCGTGTTATTAGGCTGTGTACCATTAGCCTTATCAGGCGCTCTGCTCATACCTTATATTGAATTAACCACTATCAATATTTATTCGCAAATAGGCTTAATCACCTTAATAGGTTTAATTGCAAAAAATGGTATTTTGATTGTGGAATTTGCTAATCATGCACAAGAGCTAGGTGCTAATAAACTAGCCGCAGTAACTGAAGCGGCAACCACACGTTTACGCCCTATTTTGATGACCACAGCAGCCACTATTTTAGGACATTTTCCGCTAGTGTTAGTAACAGGTGCTGGTGCAGAAGCGCGTAATAGTATTGGTATTATCTTAGTGGCGGGTATGTTTATTGGTACTATCTTTACCTTGTTTATTTTACCTAGCTTCTATTTACTCTTAGCAGAAAAGAGGCAAAAAATGTCCAGTGAAACGATGCAAGTTTCGGGCTCGACAGTAACGCAGGTAAATTAACTAAACGCTTTAGTTAGATAACTTCATGTTAAAAAGCCACCTATACCCAAGCCACCTCAAAATTCAGGATTCAGCTGGAATTAGAAACGCCTTTAGGCAAGGCATTGATTGAAGATAATAGTTATTCTATTGTCGAAATCAATAACGCTGTATAAAGCGTTTCTAAACCAGCCATTCTGGGACATCTGAGCAAATTATGTTCATCGTTATGTAGTTAATTAAGGGAATAACCATTAATTAAATACACGCCTTGATCATGAATCGCTCAGGCGTCCTGAAACGAGAATTTTGAAGTCGCTTGGGTATATTCTCATAGCAAAAGTGGCTTTTTATTCAACATAAAGTTATTTAATATATTAAAGCAGGAAGCAGCAGATCAGAGAAGTCTTCTTCTAAGTCTTCATAATCTAAGGCTGAAATACCCAGTGTATTTAATGCCTGATCCTTAACCTCTTCCCAGCATGGCGCAACATTATGCCTTTTTACTCGTTCAACCATATTTTCTGCGGCTTTTAACGAGGCAAAAGCTAATTGCTCATTGCTCCCCGAAATAGTATCAAGATAACTCGCATCATGATGTCGTAAGATCAATTCACATATTTCTTTCGGTAAATTCCATGAAGAGGCAACATAATAACCCAGCACAGCATGATTAGTTTGGTAGTGTTGCTCCTCAAGCGCAATAGAGTTAACACCTTGGCTATTCGCTTTAATTAATACTTCTTTATAATTTGAAAACTTTAAAGCCAACAAGGGAATACCACAATTCTCGAATAAACCTATGGTGTAAAGCATATCAACTGGAATTTTATTTTTTATCTTATTACCAATAAATGCCATCGCATTGGCAACATCAAGCGAATCATCCCAAAATCGCTCAAGCGAAATTGAAGCATTACCTTTAAAAGAGGATTTTAATAGTAATGCAGTCACCAAACCATTGATGGTTTTTAGCCCTAAAATCATAACCGCCTGTTTTATTTCTGAAATTTCTCTATTCATACCATAAAAGGGAGAGTTAATAATTTTTAAAATAGCTGATGAGAGACCTACATCACTTGAGATTAATTTTGCAATCCTATCCATATCGGGCTCTGCTTCTGTAAGCAGTGATTGCATATCAGTTAATATCTGAGGTTTAACTGGGATTTGGAAACTAGAAACAACTTCCTTCATTTTTGTATCATCTAAATCAAACATGTAAGGTAATCTTATTTTTATAAAGTTCTACTAATCTAGCTCAAATAAAACTTTCTCTATTGCGCAGTATCAAACTAATACTTAATACCGCATAAATTAAGAATCTATAGCTTTGTTAGCAAAATAAAGCTTTATATAGTGCTTTGCTTCTTCACTATATAATAATTCTGTTACCCCCTCATAAACCTCCTCTTCAGTTTTATCCTTGTGCTCAAACATCATTATTAACTCACTGATTATATTGGCTTCAAAGACGAAACAAGCCATAGGTCTCTTAGCAAAAGCAGCTGAGAACATTGAAGATTTAGTTAATTTAACTTGCAAGGCCAATGCATCTAAAATTGACGGGGGAAAATGCCAATGCTTAGCTATGTGATAGGCTATTTTTTTTGAGTTTTTCTGCATTAACTCTTTAAAGGCATAAGAGTTAGGCTGACAATCCGGATGAACAAAAGAAAAGGCTTCCATCAATAACTGATAAATAATCATATCACCCAAGTTACAAATAAGACCAATAAGATAGCCTTGTGCTGCCTCCTCTTTGTAAGTAGAAGTATTTAGTAATGCTTTAGCAATGACACCCGTAGCAAGACTGTGTTGCCAGATTTTATTGCCATACTGCTTAAAATAAATATGCGATTGCGGCGTTAATTTACTGACAAAACCATTGATCACGCCCTCTATAAGTCCGTTACTGCCCAATAACATAAAAGCTGATTTAAGATCCGCTATTTCTTTATTTGTGTGGTTATAAAAAGACGAATTGGCCAGTTCAATAACTTTAGCGGCGATTGATGGCTCTTGTTGAATCAGAATCAATAATTCTTCGGTATCAAAGTTATTATCATTCAGCTGCCCAATTACCTTACTAAGTGATGCGGGTAATACAGGCATTGCTTGAAAAATGGTTTCGGGGTTTCGTAACACAGTATCAATTTGGGCTGCAACATAGTGAGATAGTTCATCATGTTGTGTCGTGGCAGGTGATTGACCGAATAAGAAGTCATAGAATTCTTGCTGATGAGTTTCTTCTGCACTGATTAAGCGTAGTGGTTTTGATGTGTTAGCCTTTTTAATGTTATCTAACGATTTATTAATCAGCGCCTCTTCTAATTCCTCATCTCCTTCAAAATAAAAATAATTAGGTTGTTTCTTACTTGTGTTAGTGGCAAACAAGCAATTGAGTACGGCTTTAAACATATAGATTGAACCCTAATAATTTTGTCATGTTTTTATTTTTATTTAACGCCAATAGTTCATTGGCATACAAAAAATACTGCGTAAAGCTAGCTTTAATCAAACCTCCCACACAGCAAGTACATAAATTAATAATAGTCTAAAACATCGCGACTGTGACTCATCATGAACAAAGTTATCAAATACTGTTTGATTTAAATAAGCTAACTAAAATTACGCTTATAGATAATCTTTCCATAAGTATTAACTCTCTCTTAAACAATTTGTTAAATAATATTTATTTAACAAAAAAAGGCACTTAATATTATCTATTTAGATTAAATAGGGTGCAGCCTTTAGATTTTTCTTTTACTGTATAAGACAACAATTAAAAATTATTTACCCCCTTATCATGATGAAACTGCACCACATAAACGGTCATATTCAAACAATATTACTCGCTGAGTATCCTGATAAGCTGTTATTGCTTGATGGCTGCTGTCGATCTGACATTGCCACGTTGAAGCACTTTATTACCCAAATATTACAACGTCCACTCAATGATTTAACTTTAGTTGTGGTGACACATATGCACCCCGATCATGCAGGTGCAGCAAATAAACTAAGAAAATTAACGGGTTGTAAAATAGCGACAGCCAATGTTAGTGGCCAATGGTACTCAGGGTTAGACGGTCGATTAATGCACCTTACCGATATATTGCTAGCTAAGTGGGTGGCAAAGCGTATGAAAAGACCACGTAATAATATGTGGTATTCAAGCCAGTTAGTCGCGGATTATAAGCTTGATGATGGGGATGAATTACCCGGGTTTTCTGAATGGATTGCCTTATTTACACAAGGTCATACTGACAGAGACTTATCGCTACAGCATTTACCTAGCAATAAAATTTATGTCGCTGATTTGATGGTAAAAGTAAGAGATAAATATATTCCCCCCTTCCCCATTTTCCACCCTAATCGTTATCGTGCATCTATCCATAAGATCATCTCATTAAAACCACAAAGCATTATCCTTGCACACGGTGGAGAGGTTAGCCTGACAAGTAATGATTACCAGCAGTTATTGAAAATGGCTCCTAAAATACCTAAAACGCATTGGCGCACGGTTAAAAAGACATTGCTAAAACCATTCAATAAATTAGCTTAGCTATATTAAAACCCTAAATAATATTCAGTGCGAGTATCACTTCAATACGCCTAAAAAGTCACGAACAACCAGAAAATAAAGGCAGCGAAGTTAGTAACCCGCCCCCCCCTAACATCATCTTAAAGTGAGCTCTGCTACTTCTTTTTTAGCTGTAATACGAATGCTAAGTAGAATGTCACTCTGATTAATATCAGTTAAATAATTAACGTTAATAGGTGTGTTACCGATAACTGCAAAGGTATTCTCGTTAAGGTTGTATGACCACAATTGAAATTCCTCATTGATGCCATAAATCACATTGTTTTTTATTATGAAGCGTTTGTCGCTTCCTTGCTGTTCTAGTGATTCAATCAGCTTGTCTTCAGCGGGGCCGGGCTGCCAAAATCGGTCCAAATGGTCGGTGTAAATTAATCGACCATCTTCACTTTTTAGCGCCCAGTTTACTTTTTTATCCGTGATTACGCGAAACTCTAGGTTATTTAGGTTGAACTCACCAAAGGTTAATATGCCTTTAATTCGTGCCGTTATTAAGGCGGTATTGTCTTTACTACTCCAGTGAAAAAGTTGCTCAATACTATACTCGAATGGAAAGGACTCTTGCTCTGACTCTTGTTTTGAAACTTCCGTTGAAGGTAGGGTCACTTGAGTAAGCACATTATTAGCATTAACTAGAATACTCTTACCATCCGCGGCCCACTCTTGACCATTAATACGGCTATCTATCGGAAAAGACGTGAGTTGTTGCGGACTATTACCATCGGTTATCCAAAGTTGATCTTCACCAGAGCGATCCGATTTAAAAGCGATTAATTCACCATTGGGTTGATATTGAGCGTCATCTTCTTCAAGTGTTGAGCGTGCAATTATTGAGTAGTTGTTATCTGCAGTCGTTAGAAATTGCTCTGCTTGCGTCTTCGTTATTTTCGATAAAGGGATAGTGGCAATGTCACTATCCCAATTTCCTTTAATCACCAGCATTTTTTTACCATTAGGGTGAAATATTGGCGTGCCCATAGGTTCATCAAGAGGCAAACTGATATTGGTTATTTTACCTTGATAAGATAAGCCAAAAAGTTGCCGACCCGTACTGAAAATAAGTTGTTCATTTATCGGGGTAAAGTTTGGATAAATAAATCTGAATTTAGGTATCTCAGTTGGATATTCAATCTGATGGCTAGATAATACTTGGCCATCTGGTTTGAGTATTTCAATATAATACTGGCCATCATTATGGATACTGGTCAATGCGAGCAGATCGTCTTTAACTGAATAGTCATAGTCAGTTAAATTGCCATCTTCGAGCGAATATATCTCCGTACTCTTATTATCTGCTATTGAGTAGCTGAGTAACTTCCAACGATCAGACGATTTTTGCAATAAAGCGACATTATTATTATTTAGCCATATAGGTTTGCTTATTCTTGAGTTTCTACATTCCATTAATAAACTTGGGGATTGAGGCGCTTTAAGTGCTTGTTCAAAATCTAAGGTCATTAGTTTATAACACTCTTTCTGAGTGATTGGCTGGCTGCAGTTTTCCGTTTTAACAAAGACCAGTTTATTGCCGTCTTTAGAAAAACTAAGCGTGCCAAAGCGTGCCATGTTTTTTGTCAGCTGGATTTCTTTTTGAGTTTTAGTGTGTTTTGCCCAGATATTACTGCTAACACAGAGCTTTTCTGAATAGCGCAGGAAAACAATGTATTCACCGTCAGGCGAATAGAGCCCGCCAAACTCTTTATTGTCAGTCGCTGTTAATGAACGTAATTCTCCAACGGACAGTTTAAAAGGTTGTGTTTGTGAAAGGTATATAACACCAATAATAGCCAAAATAATAATGCTGGCAAAGAGTGTGAGGCGGCTTAACGCTGATCTAGGTGTATTTACAGCACCAGTACTTTCTGTATGGATATTTTCTGTTTCGGTACTTTTACTATGGCAAGAGGGTGAGTTATTGTCTTGCTCGATCTCTGGATTTTCTTTATCGGCTTTTAATGACAGCTGTTGTTCAACGAGTAATTCGGCATCTATTTTATCCTGCCATCTAACCTCACATTCCAGGCTATATCCCTGCTTAGTATGGGTTTTAATATAGGACTGATATTGAGTGTCTTCACCCAATACTTTCCTTAACTGGGCGATACTTCTTTGTAATGTATTAGGCGTAACAACAGTGTCGGGCCAAACTTTATCAAATAACTCATCGTAACTAACCACTCTACCCTGGTTTTCAGCAAGGTAGGTTAAAACCGCTAAAGCTTTAGGCGCAATTGTTTGTGACTGCTTTTTTTGAGTGACTTGGTTTCTAGATAAATCGACAAAAAAATCGCCAACCCAATACTTTACCGTCATAAAACCTCTTTTCCGATTGAATGTTGTGACTCAAAATTGAGTGTAAACAAGAAAAACATATTAACATAGATTCTGAGCGCAACTAAAGGGAACTTTATAAGTTATTGATAATTACACCTTATTTTAAATTAGGTATGTGGGTCAGTTTGAATTCAGCTAAAAATCAGTGGTACGTCAGGTGTTTTTATTTTTATTCATGTAGATTCTAAACATTCTTGATGTTCAAGAAAAAACCTACAAGGGTTTAGCGTTTTACCAGTGAGATATTTAATGACTATGAAAAATATTATAATTTTAGCTTACCTATCTTTGCTGCCTTTTCTATCTGTTCAGGCAAGCGAAACAAGTGACTTAACCTTACCGAAAATACAAGTTCTGCCGATTAAAGATACTCAGGCCGATAGACAGTATGAACTTTATATTAAGCTACCAGAGGGATACTCAGAGAAGCAGGATAAGAATTATCCGGTAATCTATTTTACTGATGGTCTCTGGCAAATCGAACTATTATCCGGGGCTACAGAATTCTTGATGGAAGATGCTATTTTGGTTGGTATTTCTTGGCAAAAGGACATCAATGCAGCGCTAATGAAAGAAAAAGGGCAGCACGTAAGTCGAAATAGAGATTACTCAATAAGTAAGTCAAGTAACCCAGAAATTCAGGCTAAATATCAACTCGGCCAAGCCAGTAATCATCTGACTTTTATTCGTAACGATGTGATTAAGACGATAGAAAAAACTTACCGAACTGATCCTGACAATCGCACTTATTTTGGTTTTTCTGCAGGAGGACGCTTTGGCGCTTATATATTAATGGCACAACCCGATACCTTTAAAAACTACATTCTCGGCAGCCCATCACTTTGGCGAGATATTCCCTTACTTTTTTCTCTTGAAAATGCAGCGTTAAAGAGTAAAGAACAAGCGATTAACCTTTTTATTTCATATGGTGAATTGGAGAAAAAGTTGACTCCCCATATTGAAGATTTCGTTACCAAGCTAAAAAACAAAAATTATGACGGATTATCATCAATAAAACAGATAGTGATTGAATCATCTGGCCATAGCGACTCATTTCCTATGCTTGGCGTGCGTAGTGTGAAATGGTTATCAAGCTTGTCAAAAGAGGAAGAATAATATGACTATCAAATTGAAATTCAAAAGTTTAATCACAGTAACACTCTTGAGCAGTATGAGCAGCTTTGTCGCCCAAAGTGTCGAAGAAAAAATCAGCTTAGCTCCTGAGGCTTCTGCCGCAGAAGCCTTACTCTCATTCAGGGATATTCCAGAACTTAAAGAGGCCTTTATTGATACCACACCTATTGATAGAAAAGACGGTATTCTCGTGGGCGAATTGGGCATTGATGGCGGCAATAAAGCCATGATTGTTAAATTAGCGCAGGGAATTTCGGACAAAAAGCATGGTTCGTACGATAGCCTGCTTATTGCCCATAAGGGCAAGCTATTGTTTGAATCCTACTATTCGCGGGGTCGAATCAATTTGCCTCATTTCCAAGCGTCAGCGACTAAAGTTTACACTAGCATGGCACTCGGCCGTGCCATACAGCTGGGTTATTTAACCATGGCTGATTTAGACAAACCAGTGATCAATTTTTTAAAAGGTCTCGACCCATCAAAACTTGTTGAAGGGGTTGAAAAAATCACGCTGCACCAAGCGATGACTATGCGTTCAGGTATCCGCCTCAGCAACGAACAGAGAGATGAGTTTGAGAAAAATCCAAGCCAGTTAAAAGGCCAAGGGCAAATTCAGACTTACCTCGAGCATAGTGCACCGATAACTGCAGAGTCTCAGATTTTTAAATATCAATTCGATCCTATTTTGGTGATGCAAGTTCTTGACGCTGTCGTGCCTGGCACCGCTAAAGACTTTATCAAACAAGAACTTCTCGACAAAATCGGTATTACTAATTATCGCTGGGGGACTGACGTTAGTGGCCTGCTGACAGCACCTTATGGCTCGAACATGATTTCACGCGATATGCTCAAGTGGGGAACTTTGACTGTCAACAAAGGCAAATGGAAGGGAGAACAGTTGGTTCCGGAAGCGTTTATTGCCAAAGCAACCAGCAGAATCCTCTCTACCGGTGGCGATGTTGAAGTCTACGGTGGCGGCAAAGATGTTTCTAATCAGGGCTATGGTTATTACTGGTGGAGTGGAGATCTGAAAGTTGGAAATAAGAGTTATTTCAGCTCTTCTGCTCAGGGCGGTGGCGGCCAGTATATCATTCTGATCGAAGAGCTTGACCTGCTAATTGTGTTTACTGATCATGATAACGACAATACAACTTTACAATTAACTGCAGAGAGGATACTACCGGCTTTTATAGAAAATACGGTTGCAACCATTAATGGTAAAAGTAGCAGTCAAGATGAATTCCCTGATTTTGAAGGACCTTACCTTGGACAAATACCGCCAGGTATGAAAGCAGAGCCTTTTGCTCCAAGTATTATTTCCAAAAACAGCTGGGATGGTGAAGGAATATTTTCCCCCGGCATGAAAGAATTTTACTTCACTAAAAAAGGCGGGAAATACACACGTAGAACCGTTATCGGCTTCAGACAAGAAAACAATGTCTGGACTAAGTATCTAGAATTTGCGCGAAACGGTGAAACAGCGTTCTCGCCTGACGGCAAGCGATGGCATATGGCCGAAGGGTATAAAGACCGCATTGGCGATGGATGGTCTGAACGTAAAAGCCTTGGGCCTATGTTTGACCGTAAAGACTGGGGCATTATGCGCCTGACAGCATCAGCCAAAGGGACCTATGTTTTTGACGATTATAAAAACAAAGTGATCCGCATTTCAGAACTCAAGAATGGCGAA
>Ga0209292_1003004_pt1 | contig 18887 bp, 10 predicted proteins | sample GOMGulsemesocosm_2_FD_184634 | JGI IMG/M metagenome (GOLD analysis project Ga0209292, IMG submission 184634) | Methane-oxidizing microbial communities from mesocosms in the Gulf of Mexico - GOM9C Gulf of Mexico (SPAdes) (version 2) | ecosystem: Environmental > Aquatic > Marine > Cold seeps... | reverse complement strand
AAATTGCTGCTAATGATGCTGCTGCAATGCCTTTACCTAGCGAAGATACTACTCCACCCGTCACAAAAATATATTTCGTTGTCATGCTGAACCTGAGAATTAGAGTTGATAGAAATGAATAATCGATCACGCAAAAGGCCTACCTTGCTAATAAAACAAAGTAAAAACACCAATTTGAAGTTGATAACTAGACGGGACGATATAGTACCAAAATATGATCAACTGGACAATTGAAATATTGATAAAATTCACTCGACTGCTTTACTAAAAGGTACTGACTAACACCGCCCTATATTATAGGTGGTGGCTCACTAACATTGGTACGCCCCGAAACATTAATTAATGTCGGACCATTTTCTAATAGTGTCATCGCGACGGCGGCACTATAACGCTGTCGTTGATAGCCATCACTAATAGCGCCCATTAAATGCTGGCTATGGAACAGTTCCCCTAAAAAATAACGACGACCAACGATAAAATGAGCACCGCGAACCCGCCAAACATTAGCCACTAATTGGGCTGATGGCGTTGCCAAGTTTTCATCATCATCAAACTCCAATTCAATATTGCTCGAAGACACATGAGTGTGGAGGTTATTTTCAACAATATGAATGCCAGTGATATTGTAGAACGCTTCGCCAGCAAGCTTAGTCAATGTCGGCACGGACATTTTGTCGATCAACCAATTCACCGCATGAGGATCGCCTAATGCCCCCGTTGCTTTGATAACCGCGCGACTAAGACGCGAATCTTTTGCCATCATCGAAATCCATTGGCGGGCAACTTCAATAGGTAGTAACCTAAATGCCAAACTAATCGCCCGCTCTTGAAAAGGAGAACTACAAAAAACAAAAGGCTGCAAATATTCCAAACACGCATGATTACCTAACAAGCCCGCCGACCAACTTGCCCAAAACCTAATACTTTCCACGTTGCTATTCATTGCGACTAGCAAATATGGCATACAACTTTGCTGCCGTAATTCGCCAACGAGGCGTAAAGCTCGCCCATAGAGTGCTTCATTCTCAATACAATCAGGACGTTGAAAGATACTTTCCAATATCAGGCCAGGATCTTCTCTACGTACACTACAAGCGGCAATGCCGAGAAATTTATGACGTAAATCTTTACCATTAAGAAACCGTTTAATCCAAGGCTCTACCACATGTTCAGGAAGCCATCCTAAAGCCGAAATCAGTCCACTAACCGCTAAAGGGTCACTTAATCCAACTTCAACCGCAAACTGAATTTTCTTAACATCACGGGATCGCATCGCAAAAACCATCGCCGTAAAAACTTCACCTGGGCCAACAACATCAAGCCCTTGCTTGCACACTTGCCAACCTTGTTCGATAGAAGAAAGTAAGCCATCAAGTTGGGCATCAATTCTCTGTTCCAATTGTGCGACATCTTTAGCATTATAATGGGGTTGTTTAATCGCAACAGAGCGTAGCATCCACAAAAACGCGCCATCACTAGCAAATTGCTCATAGGTTTCTAAATACGCTTTAGATAAGTTATTTTCATCGACAATGTTATGTTTCGTCACGATATTGTTACCCCATGATATTTTTTTTATTGTGAAACAACGGGTCGCCTAATCGGCAGACATTCTTCCCTTCAAATTTCACATCAAAAGAATACATCATAAATTCGCATTCACCGGTGATCTTGCCACTAATAATACCTTTAACACTACCCGCTTGATCACCAGTACTTTTACTATATTTAGCACCTTTAACCATTGGCATCTCACCGTCAGTTTTTACCGATTTTGGACCATCAGATGTATCAGACGACTTACCAATATTAGGATATGGGATTGGCACAGGACCACCAGGTGTTGGTGTTTTGCAGACATCAGGAAAAACAATACTCTGACCACCGCTTCCTTTATGTGCGATACCTCGTGTATTAACAAACGTTGTTTGTGCCATCGTCTATGACTCCCTTAGCTTGACTGATGATCTGTTGGATAATTTAAGCTCAACCTGCTCAATCTCTAGCAGTGATTTATCACATAGTAACTGCGCTTTCCAGATGATAGAAATCTGCTTTTCATTCGGCGCTAATATCAATGTTTCAATATTAAATTCAGACAGCTTTAATTCGCCTGCCACGGTTGCTTCGCAGACTAAGTTAATTATTGGCAATTGAAAATTTAACTCTCCCGCGGCGTTCATTCCAATAATTTGAATCGACTCTCCACCCTGTAAAAATCCAGGATAAATCAATTTGGGATGCGCAACATTATAAAAACGACGATCAAAATCTAATGGTAGATACGGCGCGCGATGCGTATGCCATTCTTCATCATAAGAACCTGAAAATTCACGCCGTGGTAACCACTCAGGACCGCACACGCCAAAACCCGCAGGAGAAGGATTATCACCAATTTTGCTTACTAACTGCTCTGGAAATTCAATATTAGGGAGTGGCAGACCATCCATCTCCTGCCTAGTACGTTTACCAGCGAAGCCACAGCCCACCGGATTGCGTTCTTCCGCCAGATAGTTATCACTATCGAGCTGATGGCGTCCACCGAAAGCACGTTCATAAATCATTGGCATTGACACAAACGGCTGTGGCGATGTAATACGGCCGTCATCCCAGATTCGATCGCCAAATACCTGAACACTTTGACTAACCTTACCCACTGATAACTTGACACGCATTGCCGTAGTTTGCTGATTGTTTGGTGCGATAGCATCCCCAACCATCACGATATCGCTATTTAGCTTACACGTTTGAAAGTCTGAGCCGATCGAAATGCTCGAGAGTCCAGGCTCTCCAAGATATTCGTCGGCATCTTGAGGAGGCACTTGCTGATCTGCCAAAGTCCAATTACCATTAAAGATAAAGCTTGCTTTAACAATGGTATACAACGCTTCTATACCTTGCTCATTCGGAAATACCGCAATGTCCGCGGCAAAAGGCGTAAGGTTCTTAAGCTGTAACATAATTAACCGTATTTAAAATGATTTGACCGTCCTTGTAATTCATTTGCATACCATTCAATTAACTTGAACAGACCCACCCATTATTCGATTGACGCCGCTTGCTCGATTGAGAAGGTTCTTACCAGTAATTAGAATCTTGCCCGCTTTAGTCAAGGTTATACTTGCCGCGCCACACCGTAATACAATCTCTTCTTTACCCTCTAGTACAACTCTGTTGCCATCAATAGTGGCAACAGATTGATCATTACTATTAGGCAAAGAGTTCGTTGTAATGGCATCAGGTTTAGAATCGACCACTTCAACATTACTTAACAGATCCAATAGCGGGCTATGGATCACTCCCATAATGATAGGCTGAGCAAGATCGCCATTAGCAAATAATAACGCGAGTTGACGCCCTTGATGTTGTGGGGTGATCGCGATGGTGGAAATAGCGGTAAACGTTTTTCCAGCGGCGGTTGGAAAAGTTACTTGTGGCTCACCTGAATCGTTTAAGCCAACCAACGAACCAATAATAATCTCACCAGGAGATATTGGTTTAGCGGCATCAACAACCTCAGAGATCTCGTGAGTCTCTTCCTCATTTTCCATAATGGTATATTTCTCCATAATTTTAGGCACTTAAAGTGAGAATGCTAAAGCGCTATGCACAAAAACGCCTTTTACTTGAATAACAAATAAAAGGCGAGGCTGTTATGCATATTAATTGCTTGAAACTTTTGAGCCTTTAATCACAATATTACCAGAACCTTTAACGTTGACATTTTTACCGCTGATCGTAATGTCACCATTACTTTTCATCACGATTTGAGCCGAACCCGTTTTAAGGGTTATTTGATCATCAGCTTCCATCAATATTGTTTTAGACTTCAGAGAATACGCTTTAGCAATGGTTTCTACATACTCGCCATTGACGGTTTCTCGTAAATCTTTTTCAACACTAATGGTCATGTTTTTGCCAATCGACTCACTGTGATTCTCTGCAATATCAATACTAAGGCTTTTACCTACCGTTTCAGTCTGTTCACCGATAACATTAATTGTCGCATTTTGATTAATTGTCTCGCGATGATTCTTACCGACTTTGATGGTTTTATTTTCACCAATATCTTCCAATTGGTTTTTAGTAACCGTCTTGCTACGGTCGTTACCAATAGTTGAAGTCTCATTGTGCTCGACATGCTTCTTACGATCATTATCAACCGTTAGTGCTTCATTGTTTTCAACTTGAGTTTTAAGGTTTTTCTCAGCATGAATATAAATCTCTTCACTGCCTTTGGTGTCATTAAAGCGAAGTTCGTTATAATTATCGCTGGTACCACCTTTCGTTGAGCGCGTCTTAATACCACTATGATTTTTATTATCATAAGGTGGCTTATTATTGCCATTATAGACAGTGCCCGACACTATCGGACGGTCAGGGTCACCATCAATGAACGTCACAATCACTTCATGGCCAATACGTGGAATAAATGACGTTCCCCAGCCGTTACCTGCCCAAGATTGCATCACCCGTAAAAAACATGAACTGTTCTCATCTTTCTTACCTTCCTGATCCCACATAAACTGTACTTTAATACGGCCAAATTCATCGATGTATATCTCTTCGCCTTTAGGACCCGTTACTAATGCGGTCTGTGGTCCCTGCATCACAGGTCTCAGATGGGTAAGCGGAGGACGATAATGACTCTCTATTGGCATACAAGTGAAAGAGTTACGATAATCGTTATCCGAACCCTGACCAGTACTATAACTAGTCTCTGTTGCATAATGATAAACACTTAGCAGTAAATAACTGCCTTGCTCACTCGATGTGTCATGCTTTTCTAACTTGAAATACCCGCCTGCATAAAAGCTACAACAGTTACTTTCAGCTTGAATAACGTTTATTTTTGCTTCTTCCGCATCCATTCTGGCTTTAACGAGTTCAGCACCAGCCGAGAAATTATAAAGATCGGAATAGCTGTAATGTTTGTATTTACTATTTTTCGCAAATTTACTTTTCGAGGTAATTTGAGCCTTTAAGTCTTTATTGGGCTCTTTAAAATTATAATCGTTTAGTTTCCAGTCGCCTTTCTTAAAAGAGTATCTATGATTCCAGGTTTTAATTTCAACCGTTGGCGTCGTCCCTTTTGAATAGGTTAAACTGGTTTCTGCACACTCGTCAAAAGCATTCGCTTTATCGACAATGACCAATGTGTGTTTTGATTTTTCATGTTCAAAAAAGCAGGCGTAGCCTTCTTCTTCAAAGAGGCGCAATACAAAGTTGAGATCGCTTTCGCCATATTGCACGCAATATTCTCTTTCTTTGCCACCATTTGCTTTAAAATTAAAGTCACTAAATCCGAGATCTGAAAAGACCTGTTCAACAATTTTTTTAGTATTTTTATTTTGAAATATACGACGATTTTGTGTCTGGCCTAAAAACCATAACCACGGCACAACAGTGAGTTGATATTCACGTAATCCGGTTTCGTGAACCTCACCAAAAGAAAATTGATTTACAAAGCCATTAAAAACACGTTTGTTTTCATTATTAACGTTAACAGTAACCTGTTTGCCAATAAGTTCTTCGGGTTTGATATTATCATTGGTTGAAAATGTTTTGAGTTTGAACTGAAATAAAGAAGATATGTGCTCTGAGCCCTCTAACGAGGCAAGTAGCATTACGTCTTTACCTAACGGGGTGTCAATCGATATAAAGCGTCCATCTTGGGTAAAGTCGCTCATGGCTTAATTCCCTAATCCTGAGAATATTTAAAATTTCTGTGTTCTCCAATGTTAAAACTCTATTAGAGAAAAAATAATACGAACCATCCAGTTCGTATTATTTAATTACAGATTAACTACTAAAGTGCTTTAGCTGCAGTTAGATCGTAACCAGCGCGTTGCGGGCTACCACTCTTATTGCTGCCATCGTAATCGGTGTAGTTGATTTCACACTTAGAGAAACTAATGCTAATGTTCTCAACAGGCTCTTCATCACCGTCAGCAGAAATAAAGTAGCTGCTTACTAAACAGTTCTCTAATGCATATTGCATGAACTCTTCAACTTTATCTGTACCAGTACGAACAAATTTAAGCGTAACTTTCTTACCAGATGAACCACAGACAGCTTCTTTGAATAAAGCCGAAACTGAGTTATCAGCTTTCTTAGACAGAGTAACTTCGCTTACGTTTGGCTTACCAACTTCTCGGTTTGCCATTTTACCTGATTCCATTGTAAGACCACGGTTAACACCAAAGCTTACTGAATCAACTAGCACGTGGTCTTCAAAACCTTCTGCAGTTACGTTACCTTTAATTCCTTCGTATTCTAAATATATAGCCATTATAAATCTTCCATTTTAATTAAATTATCAAATTGATCCTGAGGGTCACTTCTCATCCTAATAGGCACCTACAGACTAGTGGAAAAGTTAGATAGATTCAAATAAAAATTGCTCGTTTTTGATAAAAACTTTAAAACAACCACAATACTCATACAGAATGATTAGACATTAACAATCAAGTAATTAAAAAGATGGACGCAATTTAAATCACCATTTCAACTTTCATAAACACACAAAAATCGTTCATTAAACCCACTAAGGTATTGATTAAAATACAATCAGGTTTAAATGGTTGTTTGCTTTACAAATTTAAGCTGCTTAAAAATCGTTATTCAAGCGTAAAACACTTGTTAACAATATGTTAACGATAGAGCTGAGAAATGACTAAAAGTCACCATTCATTGCACCATTCAACTGCCTAATTATTAAACATGACTTTACGTAAACGGATCGATTTTCCGCCATTAAAGACTCTAACTGTACTCATTGACTGTTCCTCTTTTAGATCAAACTCCATCTTTATGACGCGTTCTTCATCCGATAAATTAGAAAAAGATGATAATAATTCAAACGCGTTTATCACTTCTTCGTCATCGAAGTGCACCTCATAAACCTGAATGTATTTACTTCTAACCGTTTTTATTTGATAAGACATATATTTAGGCGCATGAAATCGAGATATCCCACCTTGTTGTTCTAACACCTCAGCGCGACGATTATTATCGCCATTGACCGCGATAAATTGCCCTTCCAGAGCCTCATCACCGTGCAAAAATGAAACGGACCATCGATATTTTTCTCTAAGTCGAGACCAAAGTTCAACGGGCACACCGGTTGTCTTAATCTTATTGAGTTGCTCTGGGCTGACTTCCTCTTCGAGCCCCAATCGCATATAAGTATCGCTTTGCTCTTTTGACGAAAACGGCATGTCAAACGCCTGACTAGGATCTAACTCAATCTTATTCGCTTGACCAAAAAACACTTCCCTCGCTCGACGACCTTTAGTCCAAACCGCAACACTGCCATCTGGCGCAACCCCAACCATAATCTGCGCATAATACGGTTCGGGGTCAGTTGATGGATTAAAATCAGACAGTGCTTGTTGATACAACGCGACCATTTTGTCATAGGGTAAATCAAAGTCCCCACGAAAGAATTGTCGTTCGGCGTAAGAGAAAAATATCACACTAAGCCTATCCGGCAGCTTTCGCTTAACGGGCTCACCATTTGATTTTGCATAGCCCCAACCACTGGTAATGGTGCCACCGCTAGGAAGTGTTATCGCAGACTCTTCACCATGAAAATATAATTTTCCAACGATTATTTCCATCGGATAGTGTTTTGGCGCACTTTCTGTGACGCTCCATTCAAATATATCTGAGTTGCTTGACATTTTGGCCTCACCCATAAAACTAAACAGTTGCAATATAAACAATAAAATACATAAATTACGCATCGTAGATATACCGTTTTCTTTTTCCTTTTGAAAATCGCGGTCGATAGCCAATACTCAAATGGGATGAGAAATGTAAGTGATCATGTCGAATATTTTTAATCTCGTCATTGTCGAGCCAGTCTTGCGGTTTTGAACTGCTGGTTGACGCCACATAGCTTTTCACATCATCATCCAACGCCGTTAATTTAGATTGTTTTAAAATTAAATCAGCGCGTCGTTTAAGCTTATCGCTGAGTTTAATCTTGGTTTCTTTAATGACATAGTCCGCCATTATTTTCAGCGGGATATTCGAATAGGCACTTGCAATCGCCTGTCGCCTAACAGATAACGTCGCATACATAGGGTGCAAGTTCTGATAATCATTCCGTTTGCGCCGATAATACAAGGTCATCGTAAATTCTCCATCGGTCACAGATTTTTTTCGGCGTTTCACCTGCTTATCAGCCAATGCATCTAACATCGCCGTCTTATTTTTCTGATGAGAATTCGCTAAATTAGCGTGACGATACCATCCTTGTTTGGCCAAATATTCCATATCCTCAAATATTTCATCGGCCTTGCCTTTATTGATGACCAAAGACTCATCGCTGGCTAACATGTAAACTCGGCCATCTTCAATCACACTATCACCCGCAATAAAAGCATCTTTATAGGCCGCTTCCTGTTGCTCAAGAAGATCCTCATTGGCCTTGTTATAGCTTCCGCCCACATCAGAATGAACGCCGGGCAAAAAGTACTCTTCACCGCCAGGCGCGCCTTTTATGTTGTGCAGTGGAAAGTCTTTACGATGTTCTTCGGCGGCCGCTAAATGCAATGATTTCTTAGCATATTTGACCGCGGTTTGTTCTAATTTGTTATTCGATGATTTAAATTTTTGACTCGCCATATAGGACAATACGGTGTCATAGAGACCGGCGAACCCGATTTCAACCGCAGACTCTTCAATCTTATAGCCAAGGTCCTTTAGTCGCTTAAACACCGGACGTTTTTTATCCTTTAGCATTAAATAGATTGCATAGCGTGCCGTTGCTGCACCGCGGCTAAACCCATAAACGTCGATCGTCAATTTTTCTATATTATTGGATTTTTTATCGAAGTTATCAAAGCGAGTAATAAGAGTCACCAAACGACTCACGGCCGTTTTTGCTCGCCCAACAACACCTGAATCGCCAATGGCTAACGCATATCCCCATAGACTATCGCCTTTTAGATTAAAAGTACCTTGTCCTTCAATATACCCAGAAGAGAAAAAATCATAATCACTACAGTCGGTGCCAACATGAGATTGCATAATCGCAATATTAGTGCGGCCGTTATCATAACTATCACCGCCGTCTGAATCGTGATGCCACAAATAATCATCAGACTCTTTCTCACGTGCGCTAATATTTGACCTATTGTTTAATGTGCCATCGAAGAATAAGGCGATACGTATCGTTTTTGGCTTTAACTCGACTTCTTTAACTTCATCTTCCTTATTTTCGCAGGGCACATGAACCCCTTCGCACATTTCAGTCATTATAACGTCCTTATATTGTCGATGGGTATTTTTGCAATACGATCGCGCCACGCATTTGGCAATCACTGGAACAATAAACCAAGCTACTATGTTGCTGCTTACTGTTCAATAAATCTTGCGCCGCCAAGCTGATAAGGACAGGACCTGTTGCTGTCCCTAAATCACCATAGCAGTCAGCGGGATGGTGAACTTGGCAGTCAGGAGCAAGGTAGTGACTATTCCTCAGTTGAGCAACGCCAAACTCCTTAGCCCAAAAGTGCTCACCATTCATACTGCTATAGATGTTAGCAACAGATTGTTGCGCTTGCTCAACTAAGGCTAATTTAAATGCGTTGTCTAAGCCATCACCCAAATAGGGTGTGGAATGGCCCATCGCGCCTTCCTCATTCGCAATTCCTGGCTTATGCAGGCCAACGACAAAACCATCTTGCGCCAGCGCGAGTTCACGATGCTTGGTCAACAACAAAAAACCAGCCCCTTCACCGAGCACAAAGCCATTGCTGCTCTCAGTACTTAATAGCCGATTACTTTCAATGAGCGGATTGAGTATTTCGTCATCTAAATAACTATCGCTAGCACCGACAAGGACATATTGATGCTCAGAGTCGTGCAAATAATCAAACGCGAAATTAATAATATCGATCCCGCTAGCACGGCCGCCAAACGTATTTCTAGATATCTGACGGTCAAATCGACCGCCACCATTGAGCGCTAAATTACCGATAATCGAAGGCAGGCCTTCAATATCAGCGGTAGCGCTTGGTGTCGCGATAATCAATGGGATAGCGCCGCTAGAGTCAAGGTGTTCGACGGCCTGCTGCGCGGCAATGATGGCTTGTATGGTTATTCGGTCATGGCGTAAATTGCTGCGGTCACCTTCATCATAGTCTAAGGTATCGGACTGCCACGCTGTTGCAAATATCTCTTGAGGAATAAAAGCCATTTTTATTTGGTGGCCGGCGCTGTCGACATGATCAGTGATCTCATAGGCACTAATGCTCGCTTTAAGCGAGCAGTTAGTCATATCAACATTAAAGCCAATTGGCGTAATAGCGCCCATCCCAGCAATAAAAAACACCGCATCCCCTTTAGAATTAGCTAAAAAATTGCATATTGAAAATTAAACAACACCCTAAAACCATCTGACTCAAGCGGATTGTCATATGAATACTTATCGACCACAGGTACACCTAATAGCAAGTTACCACTAAACTCTCGGATCGAAAACTCCAAGCCAACACCGAGATCCGCCAAATGTGCTGTCGAGTGCTCTTCACTGCCATCTAAGGTATATTGCTGTCCCCATGCATAATCGATAAACACAAATGGTCGAATTGAATTTGTAAAATCATAAGAACCAACGGAGAAATCAAAGGCACTTGGGCTATTAAACACCCAATCGGCACCCAAATACACCGCATCATCGGCGGTAAACAAACTCGGTGAAAATCCTCTATTACGCGTAGGGCCTGTCAATGAGAATCGCGCCGTCGAAGACAAGTTTATCCCCGAATACTGAGCACTTGCTCGTAAGATCAACTTTGATTTGCTGTCACTAAAAGGGACATTAATAAAATTAAGTAACGTATAGTCGCCTTTAATTAAATGATATTTCTCCTCTTGTCCCTGCTTAACCCCAAAATCGACACTGCCGTTAGTGTAAGTAATATTGGCAACATGCAGTCGTTGCTTTACATCATTTAGAATATCAAAATTATAAACCAACGATACTTGGCTGAGTTTTTCATCCAAAAAATCATTAATGTCAGGCAAGTCGCCAAGTTGGAGATCAGAACTAATATTTTCATAGCGTAACTCAACACTGCTATTACGCTTACGACTACGCTGCAACAGATAGCGCCCAGAAATACCCGCCACATCAACCGTACCATTAAGATCAACATTTGAGCCTGACGATTGATCAACAATAAATTGATTTTGTGAGTAACTCATCGCTAAACGCATTCGCGGATTAAGGAAGTTACTCTCGTACTCTAAACGACCAAAGGTCGTATTTTCAGGAGAGACCGCCTGCAGCGCACTAACCCGTAGAAGATCAGCATTACCAAGTAAGTTATTGACTTGACCAGTAACAAAGAGACGATAAAGTCCCGATTCATCAGTACCATGATTATCAAATCGCGTATTTAAATTGTATTTTTGTTCATCTTTAACATTAATATTAAGTAGCGTATCCCCCACTTGGGCGCCTGCTTCAAAATAGCCCTCGACGGTCAATCCCGGATATCCATTAAGAATATAGAGGTTCTCTTCGATTTCATTACTGGTAACAGGCTTTAACATATTGCCTGAAAACACTGAAGTCAGCGATTCACGGCTATAAGAGTCATTTCCATGAACATTAATCTCCCCTAACATACCAAGTAAAATAGTAAGGTTGACCACACCATCACGCACTTCTTGCTTTGGTAAATAAGCCTTCGCTAAAATAAAACCACGCTCGCGATAAAATCGGGTGATCCGATTGGCCACGGCTTCAATCTGTCCTAAGGTCACACCACGTTTACCGCGTTGAGCTCGGATCAGCCATATCAGTTTTTGCACTTCAATATTAGTAACATGACGATCAAGAGTTTCTTCTTCAATCTGTACCAATAAATCAGATAGTTCACCTAGTTCATCAATGGTATAACCAGATTTTAGCAGCTCCCCTTCCCCCATCAGCTCAAACCGAACTTCATCCATTAAGGCTTGGACCGCCTCTCGAGTGATCCCAAGCTCTGGGTATTCAAGCATCCCTTGAATTCGAAACTCTGCCACATCAAGCCTTGGCCCTGAATTAGGATCAATCGAGCGCTCTCGCACCGACGGAATATTAAGATCACGCAGTAACGTTGCTTCTTTGACCTTACGCGCTTTTTCCAATTTTGGCATTTTTACAAAATCAGCCAATGACACCATACTGATACTTGCTAACATTAAACCAAGGAATATATTCCTTTTACTCATCAAGCTCTTCCTCATCATTGCCATCGTAACGTTGGTCTCGTGGCATTAGTACTGAAATATCATCGTAATTATAGTTGGTAACTTCGGTGAAAATAGCAGGGTCTAATTGACCTAGCGACTCAACCTCTATCATCTGTTGACCGGACAACGCACTAGCGCCAGCAACAACTTGCAATAGCAAATCATCACTCGTTGTAATGTGATCTGGATCAGCACCAAAGTAACTAACCGCCGCACTGCTTGCATACAATACAAAGTGACTATTAACACGTAGACGAATTGGCTGAGAAATCACTCCGAAATGAGCCACCGAGTTAACAAATAAGCTTTGAGCCGTTATATCGGCACCAACAGCCTGTTGTGACAGAGGGTACGACGCAAAGATAGAATTACTACCATCATTAAGTAACACAACATTTCCGCTGTATGGATTGTCGGTGATCTCTCCACCTAGGTTTGCATCAATCGCGCCAAGATAAGTGCCATCAACTTCACTCGAATTAAGCGTCATATCACCGTTATATCTAAAGATAATATCGCCTTGATTACGCAAAGCGTCTATCGCAACCTCACCGACATTATTAATATTAACGACACCACTTTGGGTATTAATCGCACTTAAATTTGCAGTCGTGGTCGCAATAGCGCCAGTCTCAAAAATTTCACCAAAGCCATTCTCGTTAAACTCGATAGTGCCATCACCAATACCGGTCCCGGCGCTAAGGTTGATCGTTGGTGCGACGAGATTAGACCCATTGTCAACAATCGCACCGTTACCAGCACTAAGTGATAACACCGTGCCAGCACCAAGATCACCAACCAACATAGTACCATTACCCGTTACTGAGAAACTGCCACCGGCGCTACTGTCATCAACGTTAATACCATCAACATCCATAATGGCAACATCATTGGCTGCCATGACATTAAGCACATCAAAATCACTCAAAGGGTCACTCAACAAGATACTGCCTTGTGCGGCTTCAATAGTGGTAACAGCATCACCAGCACTATTGCTTACTACAATCGCACCTTGTGCGGTCACATCACCTAAGCTCGAATTTGCGACCAAACTCGTTGCGGCCAATGAGTTAAGCTCTATGCCTTCACGTGCATTTAAATTAACATTATCAAATTCATTGCCAGCGCCGCTTAACGTAATGCTTCCATTTGCTGATGTAAGTTGAGCATTACCGTTACCGTTGTTGGTCACCACGATGTCGCCTGACACATTGATATCACCGCCAGCGTTAGCCACAAGGTTATCCGCCGCTAGGCCAACAACACTCACCTCTTCACTCGCCGTAATGGTCACCTCATCGAATTGGTTCCTTGTATCAGCCAAAGTGACATCGCCATTCAAGGCCGTTAATGTTGCTGACCCCGTGCCATTAGCTGTAACATCGATGGCCCCCTGAGCATTGATACCGCCCTGGGACGTAATTGCTAAGACATTAGCAGTCACGCCATTGAGCAACGTGTCATTACCAGAATTGATAGTCAAGGTGTCAAAAACATTATCAACACCGGACAATACAACATCACCATTAGCGGCTTGTAATAAAGCAACAGAGTTGCCGCTACCTGTGACACTAACGTTGTCGGTCAGCGAAATATTGTTGACCGCATTAACTTGTAACGCCGCGGCAGTGAGCCCATCAATCGTTGCATTATTGGCCGAATTAATCACCAAGCTATCGGCGACATTATCACTGCCGTGGACGGTCACACTGCCATTGTTTGATACCAGAGAAGCAACCCCAACACCATTATCTACAATATTAATATCGCTGACATTAATATCAAAAGTCGCGTCAACCGTTAGATTATCTGCGCTTAGATTATTGACCGTTGCCATATTGGCGGCGTTAACGGTCAATTGGTCAACTTGATTATCTTCACCACTAACGCTAACACTACCGAAACCAGAATCGATAGTCGCAATGCCCTGCCCTGAGTCAAGTACATGCAATGTCCCGGTGATATCAACATCATTAACAGCGTCGATATCAAAGGTATTAGCAGAGAGCGATGTCACAGAGACATCCTGTGCCGCATCTATCGAGATTTGCTCAAAACTATTATTGGCGCCTTTAATCACCACCGAACCGTTGGTCGACGTAAATTCTGCCTGACCTGCACGTTGGTTCACAACATCGATGTTACCCAGCGTAAAAATATCGTTAATCGCGGTAACCGTTAATTCATTAGCACTGACATCATTTAAGGTGACTACATCATTTGCCGTCACGACTAATTGCTCCACGTTGTTACCACTACCAATGATGCTAACGTTACTGCTGGTCGAACGGATATCGGCAGCGCCATTAACTACAAGACCGCCGTTGGAAGTAACAACTTGAACAGCCGTCGCCGTCAATTGCTCAGCAATCATGCCATTGAGAGAGATAGCATTAGCGGCGTCAATCGTTAGCGTTGAGAAGATACCATCGCTACCTCCCATTAATACGCTACCACTTGACGAGGTTAAGGTCGTTGAACCACTAACGTTAAGCGAACCAGGCACTTCCAAGTTGCCAACAGATTCTGCAATTAACTGGCTCGCTGTTAAATCACTTAAGGAAATACCGTCAGCGGCATCAATAGCCAGCACACCAAACGTATTGTCTGTGCCCGCTAAAACCACACTACCAGCCGAAGAATTAAAATTAGTCGTACCATCGACAGCAATGCCATTATCCACCGTAATATCTCCGGCGGTATTAGCCGTAACTTGACTAGAATTAACACCATTTAGACGAATTTCATCGTCAGCTTCTACTATCAATACACCGGTACTATTATTGGTACCAGCCAATACCACGCTACCATTAGCGGACTGAAGATTTGTCGTGCCATCAACAGCTAAGCCACCAGTAACATTGATATCCCCAGCAGCAACAGCAGTTATTTGGTTGGAACTTACATTATTCAATCCAACCTGATCATTGGCATCAACGGTTAGCACCCCAAAGCTATGGCTTGAGCCAGTTAATAACACATCGCCTGCCGACGACGTTAAGTTGGCCGTCCCTGTAACATCAATCACACCCGAAGTGTTAATATTGTCGACGGCATTAGCGGTTATCTGGCTGGCGGTTAAGCCACTAAATGTGATCATTTGGTTGGCATTAGCGACCAGCGCACCCAATACATTGTTCGTGCCCGCGAACAACACATTTCCCGCGGTTGAAGTCAGCGTTGTTGTGCCATCAACCGTTAAGCCACCTGTAACGTTAATATTACCGGCGGTATTGGCATTAATTTGGTTAGCGTTTAACGCATTCAGTCTTATTTCGTCACTAGCGGCCACCGTTAATACGCCAACATTATTATCGGCCCCTGAAAACAATACACTTGCAGCATTTGAAGTTAAATTCGTGGTGCCAACGACATTCAAACCACCACTAACATTAACATTTGTGCCAGCGGTAGTTGTCACTTGATTCGCATTGACCCCATTTAGCGTCACACCTTGATTGGCTGTTACCGTCAAATCACTAAAATCATTACTCGCTGCACTTAATAAAACGCTGCCGCTAGTCGACTCAAAATCAGCCGCTTGGGTAACCGTTAAGGTGCCATTAGCATTAATATCAATAGCCGCGTTAACGCTTAATTCACGTGCAGTCAGCGCATTAAGCACCACGGTTGTACCAGCATCAATAGTTAACTCATCAAACACATTGTTACTATTGGCCAACGCAACATGACCAGTACCTGATGTTATATCAGCCAGTCCCGCTACATTTAGTGCCCCTACCGCATCAACATCATTAACAGCGTCAATAACAAGGTCATCCGCCGTCAACGTATTGAGCGCGACAGTATCATTTGCATCAATAAACAACGTGTCAAACTGATTACTACTACCGTTAAGCGCAACACCACCATCAGTTGCCGTAATGCGTGCGACGCCATCTCCGCTGTCACGCACATCAACAGCGCCATTAACAGTCACTTGGCCAGTGGAGTTAATCGTCAAGGTTTGCGCGATAATCTCATCGAACGAAGAAGCCGTTGTATTATTAATCGTCACCGCCTCACCGGCTTCAAGATCCATCTCACCAGTGATCAGATTATTCGCCAATAATTCAATATCGCCAGCAGCGTCAATGTTTAGCTCACCACTCACCGTCATTACTGTTGAACTACTAACATCGCCAGATTGTGTGGTGATGGTTGTGTCGCCAACTGTGTTGGAAAATTGGCCTAATACCAAACCATCGGCTTCATTAATAAACATATCGCCATTGTGATTAAGTACATTGAGCTGCGCAACATTAACATCAAACGCATCGACACTCGTGCCAATACTATCGGCACCATCAACAGTTAACGTACTCGCTGTCACCAGTCCTGATTGCACAATATTGTTTGCTGCTAGCAATAAGTCACCACTAACGGTAATAGCACCATTTATACTAATTTCTCCATCTTGCGCATACAAATTGACATCAGGTTTGTCAGCCAACACATAGTTAACATCAGCCTGCGAATCGTAAGTACTGTACTGAGATGGGCCAATGTTAATACCGCTCGTTGTTGCTGCGCCACCCTCAATGGTCAAACGAGTAACGGCAACAGAATCGTTAACAGTAGCAACGTCGCGATAATTAACACTAACCAGCATATCGTTATTATTTTGAGTGAATTGTTGCTGATCAAAATTAGCTGTTAGCGGTGAAAGCGTGCCATCACTTTGCGCTGAATAGCCATAAGTCACAGCAACCAGTGAAGAATAATCCTGAGCGAATGTATTAACATTCAAAATGTTGGCAGCGATGCTTACCGTATCATCACCTTCGTTACCATCGAAGTTAATCGAGCCACTGCTCGTTCGGTCGTAGAGTGTGACCGATAACGTATCATTAGAGCCGCCCCCAGAGATTAACCCCGTAACAGAGCCTTGCTCATAGATATTGAAATGATCGACATCACTGCCACCATTAAGCGTACTAAATCCGGTAAATACCAACGTATCGCTACTATTAAATACAGTCCCACCATTTTCGGAGGTAATATTCCAGGTAGTAACGTCACCATCCTCAGCGTTTAGGACGCCGTTAACCGCAGAAACCCCTTCGATATTAACAACACCCAAATCTTCGATACCAGGTTCGTTGCCCAAGGTTAACTCAAAGCCCTCTAACGAAGAACCAACCGTATCGGCATTACCGTCACCGCCATCAACATTTAGCCCTGTGATTTCCCCAACAATAAACGTATCGTTGCCGTCATCACCAAAGAGCTCGACATCATTAACATTACCAGTAACATTAAAATCATCATCATTATCGCCGCCATACAACATCGCATCGGTTAACGCACTGCCAATGTTAAATGTATCATCACCAAGGCCACCGTAAGCCTCACTAAGTGACCCCAGTAATGACAGATTAAATACATCGGCGCCAGCGCCGCCAAATAAAATCAAATCAGGCGTCGCAACGGTTAAATTGAACTGATCGATGTTTGAGCCACCGCCCAAAATATTAAAGCCACTAAAACTAGTCGTTAGCCCACCGCCAACAACCTGACCGCTGCCAACATCTGTAATATTCCAGATATTTCCAACATTATCCCCAATCAACTTATTATTCGCCATCGTCGTAACATCGCCAGTGATGGTTTCAAATTGGTGGACGTTAATGACGTCCTCACCGAGCATTACGGTCGGTTTATCAAGGCGATCTCCCATCACCACGACAGTACCATTACCGGTATTGAGGAATGCGACAGAATCAGCACCGCCACCACCATCGATTAAACCGCTCATGCTTGCATCTAAGCCATCGAACGTCACCGTATCAGCGCCGGCTCCACCGTCAATCGCGGAGAAATCACTAAATATTAGCGCATCAACGCCACCGCTATTAAAAATGCCACGATTAAGACCATTAATAAGCCATGTCTTGCTCTGAGTTACATTTGCGCTAATCGTATTGTTTTGTCCTGATCTGCCAACAACTTCTTCAATCTCAGTTAAGTAATAATGATTAGCAGCCAAAGGAGCAAGTGGTGCATCGCCGATATGGGCAGTGACATCAGCAACTTGAGTAAAGGTGACACTATCACCCGCCGTCGTATTTCCGCCGCCGATAATCACACCATCAATAACACCGCTCACGACTAGATCATCATCGCCACCGCCGCCATTTAAGTTGCCAAGCAATGTGCCATTGATCGTTAAATTATCATTATCATCATTACCATTAACAGACAACATAGTGCCATCAACGGTGGCACTATCTTCGCCAAGGCCTAACGACATTGTGGTTGTTGAAGCAGCCACAGTATTAGCAATCGTCAACCCATCAACCCCAGCACCACCAAATAAATTAGCAAAGTCCGTAAAGGTAATGGTATCAAAAGAAGTATTGGCTATTGTGCCGTCTTTATCGTCGGTAATATCCCACGTTGTTTCATTATTATCATCAGCAACAAAACCGTAAAGCGAATTATTTTGGTCCAAATGCCCCGTAATAGACTCAACCCCATTCACAACATAATGGTTGGCAAGTGGTGTTGCTAGTGCGCTATCGCCCAGATGAACCGTGATATCAGCCGCTTGTGTAAACGTGACGCTATCGCCTGCTATGGTTGCATGAGTGCCACCACTGATTACGCCATTGACTATGCCGCTGACA
>Ga0209292_1003003_pt1 | contig 18888 bp, 13 predicted proteins | sample GOMGulsemesocosm_2_FD_184634 | JGI IMG/M metagenome (GOLD analysis project Ga0209292, IMG submission 184634) | Methane-oxidizing microbial communities from mesocosms in the Gulf of Mexico - GOM9C Gulf of Mexico (SPAdes) (version 2) | ecosystem: Environmental > Aquatic > Marine > Cold seeps... | reverse complement strand
AAACCACTTATCGTCATTAACTCTTGCTTAGGTCTGTAGTGCTCTACTTGAACATTGCTTCTTACGCCTCTATTTCCACAATAAGCACACCGCTCATTTGATAAATCCTTAATCGATTTTTTCACAGACGGTTGTGAGTATGCTCTAAAATCCAGCACAGCTCCATCAACCTGCCCATGCTGAGCAATTATCTGTTGATTTCTTATTATTTCTTTACTGATAGACGATGATGCTCTATTAGTATTTAGAGATGTTGGGCGTGGGACTAAAGAGCGATTCAATTTAATCATGATTTGATACTTTATTATTAATCGTTTGAACTATTTCATCAATATCTATTGGTTTTCCTGTAGCAATACTCTTATCAACACACATAAATGCCACCATTTCACGATATGTATTTCCATATAACCCATTTAATTTAAGGCGCTTAACCTCTTCAGTTGGTGAACTTTCATTTTGATTGTTTATTGATTTATACAACTCCCTAAGATCATGATTATCCTCAATATTAGACGATGAACCCAAACCGAAATATCTAGAAGTTAAAATACGCTCCGCACTATACTTTGATAAATCTGGTAAATCTTGGGACAATAAGGTCATCCCATCACTTGCTCTTGACAGTAAAATAACCTCCCCTAGGTCACAACCTTTTAAAATCAAAGGGTCATGGGTTGTAAATACAAATAAAACATCAGGAAATACTCGCTTCAGCCTACTGACAATGTTTATTTTCCATATAGGATGTAGGTGTAAATCTATTTCATCTATGAAAACAGCTCCTACAATAGAGTCAAGATTCACATATTCTGAAGAGAGTTTATATGAAGAACCAAATTGCCTATATATACTATAAACAATTGTTAAAATTGACTTATAGCCAGAACTCAAAGTAGATAACTCCTTCAAAGAGGAATTATCTCCACTAACTAGCACTTTTTCACCGTTACGGACTAATATTGAGTCATATTCAATATCCAATATTTGCTTTAGTTGTGATGATACAACATCAAATTGTTCCTCAGAAAGGGTTAACAACCAATTCTCTGCACTTTTAATATTTTTAGAATTAATTCGCTGATCTGTAATAAAAGCAAGCCTGAGTTTTTTTTGAATTTCAGCTTCGCATAGAAAAACATTGGCACTTGATCTAACTGATATGGCTTGATTTAAAAATCCTTCATTTTCAGATGTCCCACTCAAAAGTCCCATGGTTTTACTTAAGGAGTGACTAATAAACCCATCACTTGAGTGCTTTATCTGTCCTATTCTAGTTCCTCTCATTACAGTACTAAAGAAGTCGAGAAATGTACTTTTACCTACTCCATTTTCACCAATAATAGCTAAAGCCTTTTTTCCCGAAAGAGTAACCTTAGCATCCTTAATATTTCTTAAGTTATTGAACTCGAAACACTCTAAGTCAATAGGTTCTTCTTCCTTTATGAATGAAGGTAGTATTGGTACACAGTCATCACGATAATAAGTAATACCTTCCATCAGTTGAAGCTGATTAGTTTCAAATATTTCAGTATGTTTTTTTTCTATTTCTACAGCTGATTTATAACCGTCCCACCAATTAGTTTTATCACCTTTAAAAGCTTGCCAAAGTTTTAGATAGTTTATTTCTTCGTCGCGAGTTGCCTCTTCAACTTTAATATTTAATTGGCTTTTCCTTTCTTTTATTCTATTTATCTCATTAATACCGCAAATTTTAAGTGTACGTTTAGCTTCAGCTGTTTTACCTAAAACTTCTCCATTGAGTTTATATTCTAAATATAGATGAGTAGGCTCTTGTATCGGAACTAATACATTAGGTCTTTTTAAAATTAACTTATCGAAATCTCCGGATTCATGTATTCCATGTGCTTGATACTTAAAAATAGTCAGTATCTTTCTGCATTGACTGCAAAATGGCACAAGATTCCTAATTTCTTGAGCTAGTTCAGGAAAGTCCCTATTCTTTTCTAGAGGATGTAATGGTAGAACTGAAACAATATCTTTAGAGTCACAATATGCGCAACTATGCCCAAAAGCATTTACAACTTCAGAAGATATACTTTTCACAATATCTAAGTATTTGTGAAACTCTTCAGTAGATAAAATCAATAATTGCCTAGCTTTGCTACTTTCATCACTATACTTTCGCAAAAAAGTGGAAAACCACTCAACTTCGTTTGAGAATTTCTTTTTTATATTTAAAGAGTATTGAATATTTGTTGGTATCATCAATGCACCTAGTTTGGCTGAGTACGATTATTACGTTTCAGAAATAGTTATATTAATAAACAATACTCTATAAAACTTTACCATGCATTACAATTTTCACTTATAAAACAGATAGTAAAGCAATTTAACACTAAAAATTAAATTTTAAAATATTTTGGGCTAAATTGCCAAGCCTCTATTATGCGTACACTCGAAAACTACGGATTCATCAAAATTTTAGCTAACTAGTAAACAATCAGCTAAAACCTCAAAAAGTATTCAAAAGTGAATAGTGAAATGTTAATGGTTAGATTATCAATGCACATTTTAAGTACGTTTAAATGTACGGTCGAATATTTATTAATAGGCGTTTGAGATAAATTTGCCATTAGATGCAAGATAGAATAACAAAGTCAATAATTGCCCTTTCTTACTTTATGATTCCACTATAAAACTATTTCTTGTATTGTGTAGCGTCACACGATACAGTTGTATGTAAGTTAATCTATTGATGTTGTTAAATCAACTCGGGATACCAGTATGGAAGAATCTATGAACATGTCTCACCCAGGTACATTCATTAAAGAAGAGATAATTCCTGCTGGAATGTCTGTTACAAAAGCCGCTCAGCTAGTTGGTGTTGGGCGTCCTGCTTTATCAAATTTACTAAATGGGAACTCTTCGTTATCTGCCAGTATGGCGAAACGACTTGAGAAAGCCTTTAAGTACCCAAGTAAAAATTTGATGGAAATGCAGACCCGGTTTGATGAAGAAATAGCAATGTCGACGGAAAGTCCTTCTAATACAAAAGCCTATGTGCCACCATTTCTTACAATTAAAGCAAATGATATTGAAAAGTGGGCTGATAACAATATTTCGGCGAGAAGTCGGCTGTCGGTATTTTTGCGTACGCTGGTACATTCTACTGGTCATAGCCTCACAAAAGTTGATTTTCCTGGTAATGATGATTCTGAACGACCGGGCTGGGATGGCTTCATTGAAGCTAACGAAGGTACACCGTGGATCCCAAAGGGTATTTCTGGTTGGGAATTTGGAACTAACGTTAGTATTAAGCCTAAAGCAGACGGTGATTTTGATAAAAGCGTTAAAGCTACTGAAGAAAAATTACGCCTAGAAACAACATTTGTTTTCGTTACACCTCGTCGCTGGGCAGGAAAGACAAAATGGGCTGCTAATAAGAAGGATGAAGGTCTGTGGAAAGATGTTTTAGCATACGACTCAAGTGATCTTGAGCAATGGCTGGAGCAATCTTTATCTGCACAGGCATGGTTTGCCAATGAAGCAAGGATTCCAGCAAAAGAGGTGCGCTCTCTCGATAAGTGTTGGAGTGATTGGGCCAACATATCTGAACCACCATTGTCAGGAATGCTATTCAGTTCAGCAATTGAGTCAGCTAAACGTACCATGCAATCATATCTATCAAAAACACCTAATGGCCCAATAGTTGTTTCAGCTGATTCAACTGATGAGGCGCTTGCTTTTGTGTCTCAGCTGCTGGGCGAACGTGGTGGTGCTGACTTGTCAGTAAATCGTGATAGGGTCTTGGTATTCGATAAGCAGGACGTTTTACCTAGTTTAGCTGAAGGAGCTCAAGCCTTTATTCCCGTAATATTTACCCCTGAAGTTGAACGGGAGTTAGCACCGTTTGCTAATACATTGCACTCGATTGTTATATCTCCACGTAATGCGGCAAATGCCGAGCCCCATATTCTGTTAGAGCCAGCAAGTTATGAAACATTCCATAAAGCTCTAGAACATATGGGAAAAAGTCGTGATGAGGTGGCTCAACTTGAGAACGAGTCAGGCAGGTCATTAACTGTATTACGTCGGAGGCTTGCTAATGTTCCTGCGGTACAAACACCCGAATGGTCAGTTGATCAAAAGACTGTAACCAACTTAGTGCCTTTCTTATTTGCTGGTGTATGGAATAGTGCAAATGAGGCCGATAGGCTTGTCATCGAGATTTTGGCTAATGAGCGACCATATGCAGACATAGAGAGAGAGTGTCAATATTTAGCTCAAATAAATGAAGCGCCAGTATGGTCTATTGGTTCAATTAGAGGGGTAATATCTAAGATTGACTTACTATATGCCATTGCTCACGCCATTACACCTGAAGATTTGACCCGGTTTTTTGAAATAGCCAGACTAGTCCTAGGAGAAGATGATCCAGCCTTAGATCTTACAGAAGACAAACGTTGGGCTGCATCTATTCATGGAAAGACTCGTGAGTTCTCTGGTGCATTTCGTGAAGGAATCTCAGAAACCTTAGTTTTGCTGGCTGTTCATGGCTCTCAACTTTTCAATAAGCGCCTTGGGGTTAACTTGGAGACAGATACAATCAATGTGATACGTGATCTCCTTCCTACGCCATTGACTACGCGAGTTCTTAAGGCAAATGATAGTGACCTTCCAACATATGCAGAAGCAGCTCCAGATGAATTTTTATCAATACTAGAGCGAGATTTGAAAAATGATGAACCAGCTGTCTTTGGGCTATTAAAGCCAGCTGGTACGGGCCCTTTTAGTTCTACAAGCCGAACGGGCTTACTGTGGGCGCTTGAAGGGCTTTCATGGAACCCAGCAACATTACCTCGTGCAGCACTTATATTGGCTAGGCTTGCACAAATCGAGATTAACGATAATTGGGTAAATAAACCAGCAAACTCCTTGGAGTCTATCTTTCGGGCATGGATGCCTCAAACAGCAGCATCCCATAATGAGCGTATAGATTTAATAAGGACATTGGCTAAGAAATTTCCAGATGTTGCTTGGAGGGTCTGTATTGAGCAGATAGGCAATGGTCACCGTACAGGTGACTATAGCCATAAACCTCGCTGGCGTTCAGATGGTTATGGGTATGGTGAACCGTTCCAGACTTGGGATCCTATTATTGCTTTCACAAAAGAAATTACCAATATGGTATTAGATTGGGAAAATCACTCGTTGACGATGCTGTGTGATTTAGTTGAAAGGATTCAAGATTTTGACAATGTAGAGCAAGGCCGTATCTGGTTATTGATTGAAGGTTGGGCAAAAGAAATAGCTAACGATATTGATAAATCAAAGCTACGTGAAAAAATCCGTGTCTCTACTCTTTCTTGGCGAGCCATGAAGCGTGCTAATAAGAAAAATGAAGATGTAACTATTATTACTTCTGCGGCAAAAAATGCATACTCTGCTCTAGAGCCTACTGATATTTTGCAAAAGCATGCTTGGCTTTTTAAAGATACGTGGGTTGAAGAGTCAGCGGATGAAATAGAAGATATAGACGAAATGGACTATAGCCAGCGAGAAGAGCGTATCAATAATCAAAGGATAAATGCGATGCGTGAAATAGTTGAGCAAAAAGGTGTACACGGGATTTTGGATCTTGCCTGCAATGGGGGGGCGCCATGGACTGTAGGAATTCTATCTGCTAGTGATGTATTAGCAGAAAAGGACTTGTGTCAACTTCTGAAGCTTGCCTTAGAGCCCATAGTCGAAGGTAAAGAAGATATTCTGCCGCAGAGAAGTTTAATCTCGGGTTCATTATGCGCAGTCAATGATGACTCTCGTCGAGAGAATATAATGGAATCCGTATCGTCCGAGATTTCAGGTGAAGCTATTATTCAAATGCTTGTGCTTGCCCCATATAGAAAGCCTACCTGGGCAATCGTCGATATGTTAGATGAAAGTTATCAAACCAAATATTGGGATAAAGTATCACCTAGCAGGATTCATGATTCCAATGAAGAGAACAATGAAGGAGTTGAGCGGCTGATGAAGGCTGAAAGGTATCGCGCAGCGTTTTCATGTATAAAGTACCACCCTGAAAACCTTGATGCAGAGCTTATTTATCGGCTACTTTCAGATATTGCTCAAGGGAGTAAAGATAAGTCTGGTGAATATAAACTTAATGAGCATTATCTAAAGAAGGCATTCAAACATATTGACAGCAGTACAAGCTTATCCCTGGAACAAAAAGCGGGTATTGAGTTTGCTTATATTGAGCTATTGTCATCACGCTGGGGAAGAAGGGGAGGGAATTCTATTCCTAACATTGAGCGTTATATTGAAGCTCACCCAGAGTTTTTTGTTCAGGCTATTGTCTGGGTATACAAGCGTAAAGATGGAGCACAAGACCCTGCAGAGTTTCAACGACCAGCAGAAGGTGGCAAAGTATTGGCTGAGAAAGGCCATACATTACTAGAGGGAATTGATCGTATACCGGGTCATAACGAGCTAGGTGACTTAGATGTTGGTTGCCTTTTAAAGTGGATTGGAACCGTTCGTCAGTCATCTAGGGAGTTAAGCCGCATCGATATTACAGATACCTGCATCGGAAGATTATTGTCATGTTCCCCAGTAGGTAAAGATGGAGTATGGCCGTGTGAAGTTGTACGGGATGTGATGGAAGATATACAGTCTGAACAGATCATGCGTGGTGCATGCACAGGAACTTTTAACTCTCGTGGTGTAACAAGCCGTATGATGGGAGAAGGAGGGGGTCAAGAAAGAGATCTTGCAGATAAATATCGCAAATGGAGCCTAGCTCTCCGTTCATCTCATCCTTATGTTGCATCAAAGCTCTTAATGAAAATTTCATCTGGTTATGAGTATGATGCAGGACGCGAAGACTTGGAGGTTAGCATAAGCCAGCGCCTGCGTTAAAACAAAGGAAGGGTATTGATGCTATTTTAGTAACTTGATGAGTAATGGTGAACGTTTGATTAATGAAGGTTTTGTTGACGATGTGTTAAGAAAGGTTGGTAGAAATGTAGTTCTATTCCAGCAACTTGAGCAGTTACTTAAGTTTGTGGTGGCTAACGGCAGCCTATCAGGATTTGCAAGTGAGCTAAATGCACTTAAGAAACAAAAGGCCGAGAAAGTTAGCAAGCAGACAATGGGGGCTTTAGTAGGGCAATATGTTGAGAACTCTAACCCTGAATCAGGTTCGTTATCGAATGAGCCAGCAGAAATTGATGAAGCCTATTTGTCTTTCAGCTTCAGAATAGAATGCGATGAGGGTTACTATGAAAGTAAAAAAGAAGCCTTAGCTCAATTAGTTTCTGAGCGAAATGACCTTATTCATCATTTGTTACCGCGCTTTGACAGTAGCTCAGCCGAAAGTTGTGAGGTTTTAGGTAAGGAGCTTGATGCTCAAAGTGAAAATATTAGGCTTGAAATAAAAAATCTACGATCAACGGCTGAGGCTTTAAATGAGGGACGGAAGCAAATGGCTGATTTTCTTCAATCTGCGGAAGGTAGGAAAGAGCTTGAACTTTCTTTTTTAAGGCAGAGTAGATTACTACTTATGCTTGGAGATATAACCACCCAAATGGGATTAGAAGGTGGCTGGGTGTTAATTAGTACTGCTGGAAGCCTTGTTAAAGAGCATGCACCTGAAGAATTAGAGCAAATGAAAGAGAGGCACGGCTATAGTTCCTTAAAGAAGCTAATTCTGGCTAGTGAAGTCTTTGATATAAAAGAAGAGGAGACCCCAAAAGGAGGGCTTAGACACTTATATAGGTTGAAAACTGGCTGGGAACTATCAACACCTTAGTACAATCAACTTTAAAATCAATGTGTTATATCCTACATGAGAGCTGACTTATGTGGTCAACTCACACATTCAAAAGAAAGCCTCTACAGCAATGTAGGGGCTTTTTTGTTGGGATTTTCTGCCCTATCTGTTATTTAACTCGAAAAGTATTAGAGAACACTTCAAGTCAGTTGGTTTTTGAAGGTATGCCAGAGAGTTATGAGGACGTTTGCTTACACTCAAAATGTAACCTACCTTTAGAGGTACCATTAACGCACTTTCAAAATAGGGACTATATGCCCATAACCTTTACAATAAATCATCAAGATGGATATTTTGTCGCTGAATATACTGGTTTATTATCAGATGATGAATTAGTAAATGCATATAAAGACTTCTTTACCGGAGAAAAGTGGCGTCCGGGTATGAATGAATTGGTAGATATTAGTCAAGCAGATTGTAGTTTTATTACTCATCACGGTCTTAATCAACTTGCGATTTTTGCAGAAGAGCATTATAAAAAACATCAATGTTTAAATGTTAAGTGCGCGGTTTATTCAGGGGCAGATGATAAATTTATGCTGGCTAGAATATATCAACAAATGAGTAGTGAAGAACATGAGCATATTTATTTTACCAGCCTCCTGAGGTCTGCAAAAATATGGCTTACAACATGTAATAGGCTCTAATTCATCATTAAACTTTTACCCTCTCCTTAATACAAGGCAACATAAATCATACTATTTAATCATCAAGTGCAAAGCCTTTCCTTTAACTTGTCAAGCTGTTCATCATTTTTACTATTAATGTAAATATCCATAGATCCAGCAATAAATATAACAAAACTAAAAAATCCTAACCCTGTTGCTGAATTTACCAGAGCATAAACTACCCCTGTAGTGCCGATTGTTGTTCTAGCATAAGCCATTGCTGAACTTCCTCTCGCTGTTCCGTAATTAAGACTTTTCTCTTGCATTCTAATTATATTTTTTGATTCTTCGCTACATTGTTCGCTTGCTGAAGCGTTAAAAGATAGGGCGATTATTATTAATGCTGTTATTAATTTATTCATCATTGGCTTAAACTTCTGCTGTTAATTTGTGTTCACCCATTACGGGAACAGTGATAATTTTCGTTCGTTAATTTAGTTATCGAATATTGGTAAATGGTTAATTTCGTTAATTGTAGGGGGCAAGCGTCTCTATTAAATTTAAAGCCACAGAATGAGTTGGAGCTATAACGCTTTAGTTTATTCTGTGGTACTCAATGTTCAAGATGTTCAGCTAAATAGCCGAGCTATAACCGTCAATCTTTGTACTTATACCTTAAAGGTTCTTCTGTAATGAATATTAGAACTTAACCGTCTTAAAGACCTCTTCAAGCTTTGTTCCTTTATAGATAATATCTTTAGCTGTTCTATCATTCATCTTTGATGCTGGACCGTAATAGCGAACAACAATGTAATAACCACTATCAAGTACCGGCATCCAGTAGCTACCATCTTTTGGATCTTTTTTACTGAAAGTAAAAGAGACATTGCCATCTTTGTCAGGCTTAGTTGAAAAATCTGGATAAGCTTGAATGTCGTTGTTATCAATATCAGCAGGGTTTAACGGCAGAAAGGTATTAGCATCATAACGGGTAACTGACCAGAAAAGCTTTGCTCCAGACTCATAAGGTAAAGTCATAACAAATGGACCGTTAGCGCCTTTAAGTTTCTTGCCTGTGCGATCAACTGGAATTACTTGATAGTAAGCGTGATGTACAGGGAAGCCTAAATGTCCTATCAATGTGCCAGCAGCTCTTACTTTATGGCTACCACCAGCAGGATGGTCAACGGGTTCAAAAGCGCCTGTGTTGCCACTTACACCACCTGAAGCAAGAAATTGTTTTACGTTTTCAAACGTTTGTTTGTGTACTGTAGGTGTATAATCCTTAGCAGCTTTATCCATTAGCTTTTTGGTTAAATCATATGGCTTAGAGTTTTCAATGGTCCAGTTAATCAAGGCAATAGGATCTTTAGGGTTAGGTAACTTCACTTTTCCAGATAACCCGTACATTTTAGCTTGGTGACGAATGCCATCAGCCAATTTGTCTTCATTAAAAGCAAATGACTGAGTACGAAGGAAAACAAACGGGAAGTTTGACGTAGTTTTAATCACCTTACCTTCAGGTAATTTACCTTGGTAATCTTGATGAACCAAAACAAATCGTTCGCCTTCTTTAGCGGCAAGTTTTTCGAAAATAGAATGATGTTCTACATCAAAAATCTGGATGCTAGAATAGCGGTCGTCTCTAGCAGGTGTATCAATAACCACTGGCCCAAAACGAACATCAGCGACAGCTTTGGAATAAAAGTGGTCGAGTGCAGGTGTTATTACAAACGATCGATAATCGGCAATTCTAGGGTGATCGAAAGTATTAAAACCAAACTCTTCAATATGATTAACTACAGATCCCATATGATGGGTTACTTTATAACCGTAATACTGCCAATCAGGTAAATCATTTTTTGCTTGGGATGAAGCTGTGCTACTAAATACAACCATTAAAAGTAGTCCTGCAAATCCGGACAAAGATATTTTTTTAATATTCATTTTTCATATCCATTAATAATATTTAAATTAAACAATCTTGCTAACTGGTCTTGACCAAGTTAGCTGTGCATATACATTTACCTTGAACTATTATTTTTATACTTAATTTGTCCTTTAATTAAGGACTTGTACTCATAATACCCCGCTCATCCACAATCAGCCAATAGATAGTTCAATATTCAAATATAGATAGTATTTATACTTAAAACAGGTATAAATTCCTATTATTGTGCATGACTGTAATTAAACTTTTCTATTTTTAAAACTGAAATCAGCTTACTTCATTGGGTATACATATTTTATCCAACTCATCATTCGCAATAAGATTTTTCGTACCATAGAGGTGTGTAAGAAGTCACCTTCAGGGTTATAAGCAACAGCTTGTCCTTGCAAACCACGGGGTAGATTATAATCATCAAGATTTTCTTCAAGCTCTATAATCGCCACTGTAAAACCGTGTGTAGCTAATCGGTTGCTTGCAATTAATACGCCTTGTCCTTGATATTCACCCTCAGCCATTGCTGGTAAAATATCTACCACCTTGCCTTTGAAAACATGTCCAGGGACCGAGTCTAAGATAACTTCTGCGTCTAAGCCTTTATGTAGACGTAGTAAAGAGTTTTGCCAAATACGCGCAGCAAAACGACGTTTTTCAATAGGGATAAAGCTCATTACAGGGCGAAGGGCTAATATGCCTGCTCGCATGCCGGGGCGAAGAGCTACTTGTGTTGGTATGCCATCAACAGGTGCACGAACTATTGTTCTATCATAATCTAACTGCGCTTTATCTTTTACTGATTTTAGTTGTGCGACTTGGGTATTTTCCCCTAAAATTTTAGATTCAGTTAATAAACGTACTTGACGTTCTTTTGCTTGTGCAGATTCTAAACTTGCTAATGCAGCTTCATAAAACTCTCTTCTATTATCCAGCTCTTGTTGAGTAAAAGGGGAACTTTCACCGCCCTTCTCATGACCTTCTTTATAGCGCTTATAGGTTATTTCAGTTCTATCTCGATTAGCATCTGCTTTATCTACTTGTCCAATAGCAGCAAGTAATGCTTGGTCATTTTGCAATACTTGGTTTTTTGCTTGTGCTAACGCAGCCTGAGCTTTTTCTAAAGCAATGGTTTGCTCATCGTTATATAGGGTAAATAATACATCACCTTTTTTAACCGCTACATTGGCAACAATATCTACTGATTTAATATTCCCTGCAACCAAAGGAGTAATAGGTATGCTAACAAATACGTCTTTTCCATATTTTGCATAAGGGTGTAAGTAATTCATGATAATCATGATAGTAGACAGTAATACCACACCACCTAAAACTGCTGTCGGTACAGACCATTTATTTAGTGGAATTTTGAACAGTTTAAAAATACCTATACAAATTGCGGTGTAGGTTAAAATAATTAACATATCCATGATTACGTCTCCTTGTCTTGTTCAGTTTGACGACTTGTTAGTATCGCTACTTGTTGCTGTAATGCTGCAATATCTTGTTCTAATTTACTTTCTTTTTCATTCGCACCAGTTTCAGCATTATGGTGGACCATACCCCAACCAATGCCTGGTTTATATAAGGTTGCCCAGATCCACAAAAATGGCCATATTGCACCTAATGTGAATAGGCTAATCCAACCCGCCACATGAATCGCATCTTGATGTGGGTGTTGCCTATGGACAGCTATTTCATATGGAATGTCATGAACAACAATAATTCCGTAAAATAAAACAATCAGAACAAAAAACACTAAAAATAATGCAAAATAATCTAACATTTGAAACTCCTTTGAATTTTCATCTTTTGTAAAAATTCTTATAAATAATAAAACTGCAATCTCAACTAAAGCCTAAAAGCAATAACTTAAAAGCTAGAATTTAAAAACTAAGCCAATAATCAAACCATGAGTAACTGTGTCATATTGAAAATAATCAGCTTGGCCGTGTTGACCTTCTTTATAGTCAACCCAGGTGGCTTTATATTTCACATCTAAGCTCATCAACTCACTGATTTCATATTGCACACCTGTTTGCACTGAAGCGGTAAAATCTGAGCCAATACCCATACCGCCAATATCTGTTTGTGCTAAAAAGGTCCAATCATCATTAATGTTATGCAACCACCTAATACCAACAACAGGGTCAATCCAGTCAAATTTAATATCACGGTTTAGGCCACCACCTGATAACGCATTTACATTGATATCAACACCCAGATCGTTATCCCACCACCTAAAACCAGCAAAGTAATCTAACGAGCCATTAGCCAGCTCTGTTCTATATATTCCTAGCCCCTCAAGTACACCTTGACGTACTGAAGCGCTGGCTGAGCTACCTTGCTCATTATGTTTTTTACTGCCTAGATCCATATAGCCATAATCTAGCGACAAGCCCCACCCTGATAGGTGCAAAGCTTCAAAATGTAACATTGCCGCACTGTCTAAATTATCTAAAATAGTGTCAAAATCTACATCAACAGGAGCGCCGTTAATACGACCTAAACTGGCATCACCTTCAATAGCGGTTGCCATCACATAGGGCTCTAATTGAAAACTCCATTCATCAGCAGAACTACCAGCAGAAACATTACATAAAGTGCACACTGCGAGTATTTTTATAATGAAATCATTCATCACTTCATCCTTTAAAGTTGAAACTTACAACATTTATAGCAACTATTTATATTGCTGTCTAATAGATATGTCTATAATGAAATATAGATTATGTCTATAATGAAATATAGATTATGTCTATATTTGACGTGAGGGAGCTATGATGAAGAAAACATCTTTATTAGACTTAGATTTCAATTTATTAAAAGTGTTAAAAGTCTTAGCTGAAGAGCGAAATACTCGTAGAGCAGCTGAGAAGTTATTTATTACACAGCCTTCGGTAAGTTATGCATTAAAACGCCTACGAGAAGCCTTCGATGATGAATTATTTGTTCGTACGCAATATGGATTATCTCCAACAACAAAAGGAGAACAGTTAATAAAGCAGTTACCTGTAATTTTTCATTCTTTAGAGGAGTTGTTTGATGGTAGTGGTGCGTTTGTGCCAACTGAATATAGTGGGGAAATAAAAATAGCACTGAACTCATTTCTTAATCAGTCAATGTCCTTAGGGTTATATAAAGTATTTCGAAAATTAGCGCCGAACGCTACTGTACAAATAACATCGTGGTCTACAGCGACTGAAAATGATTTAAAAACAGGTGTTTTGCAACTAGGGATTAATTACACTCCCATGCAACTCTCTAAAGAAATACGTCAGATCCCTTTTATTGAGGAACGTTTTGTTATTTGTTGCCAAAAAAAGCATCAATTGGCAAATACTCTACCGACCATTAAAGAACTGTCTTCTTATCCTCTTGTTGTGTTCTTGGCCCCCGAAATGAATACGATAAAAAGTCATGCCGAACAAGTATTGTTACGTGCAGGCTATCAGCCTAATGTATTGCTTCGAACAGATGTTCTTGATAGTGCATTTGAAGTGGTTAGCGAAAGTGATGCTTTATTAGCTATGCCTATATCATGTTTAAATAAAGCACCAAATACATTAACAAGCATTGAAGCCAGTAAAGAAATGAGTGTACCCAGTGGCAAAGTTGCTTTTTATTTATTAAATCAAAATAGAACGTCACAATATTATCAGTGGTTAATGGACACCATTTCCTCCTTAGTTAAGGATCAAGTAAGTTTTAAGCATGTTTAGCGTAAGTAAGCAGGTTTATTATTCAAAAATTACGTGTTAAACGCACATAAAAGTCGACCTGATTATCCTGAAAATGAGTGTCTTCAATAACTTGACTTGCCTCAAGTTCATCTTGCCAGCGAAGCCTTGCTTCAAATAAGGTGGCAGACTTTAGCTGCCATTGATAACGGAACTCTAATAACTTTGTATTGGGTTTATATTGTGGAGAAAGTTGCCAGCCAGCCCCTGTGTGCGCATAGTTAATACCAAAGTTTTGCCCAGGGTAAATATCTATCACATTTATAACGGCATTCCACGCTAAGCCACTTACAGCCTCTTCATCAGCAATACCAATAACATCATGATGAGGTAGAGTAGGTGAGTAACCAAATTCAAAGCCGCCACGAAGTGTAAATCGGTTATTCTTTTGTGGCCACAACCAAGCAACTTTTCCAACCAGCCCTAAATAATCTTCGTGCTGCTGTGTACCATCTTGTGCAATTTCTTGTGATGTAAGTAATGCGGAAGGTAAATAAGAAATGCCTAAACTACGCTGGGTCAAGCCTGAAAATTGTTGGTTGTTTTCAAAAGAAGCAAAGTAAGACTTACTTGAGTCACTATCAGTAAAATCAATGGCATCATGCAAAACATTACCAGAGCCTTCGTTGCTATTGTATTGCATGATGAAATTTGAAGTCCAACCGTCGTCTAGTTGATAAGTTGCATGCACTCCATCAGTCCAGTTGATACGTGCATTATTACTATTGATTCGATCAAGTGATTTGTTAAAAACCCCGGTTTTAAGCACGGAGCGCGTTTGCATTCGCCCTATGGCAAGTTTGAAACGATGTGGTTCATCACTCAACCAATGCAAATACATTTCATCAATTGTAAATTGGCCTTTTGTTAATCCTGTGCTGTCAGGTAAGCTTGATTGCAGGGTAAAGTCAGCATCACAATTACTGAACGAACAAGTACCAGCAATACCAAAACCTGCTCTGAGATTGTCAGAAACAGTGGCAATAGCATCACCGCGTAAACGTATTAACAAATCAGTATCTTTTGTAAGCTCGCCATTATTTAATTGTTTTTCATAACCACTATAAACGGCTCTTATATCGGCAGAGAAATCCCATATATGATTAGATTGTTGACTCTTTACTGGTACTAGTTCGATAGAGCTACTTGTGTCGTAGTTTCCGATTTTGGTTGTAGCAACTTCAGTGTTCTGTGTAGGTTTTACTATATTGTTTCTATCAGCAGTAGCTTGCTCTGCTTTAACGTAGGTGACATTATTTTCAGGAGCATACCTTTTTTCATTTACGAGCTGGGTAACCTTAGTTACACCTTTAGTTGGCACAATTTGCGTTGGTTCTTGTTTATTTGTAGTTAGAGTATGCATAGGAACAGGTAAAGCCGTTTCAGCTAAACTACGTGTTGTAAGGAGTACATAATAGGCAAGTATTGCTGCAACAAATAGTGCAGACACTATAGCCCTTAAAACCTGTTTCTTTAGCTTTTCAAGGATAGCTACATTTGTCATCGTATCTTTATTTCCTTAGAGAGAGGGGGAAAAATTGCAGAGTAAATAACTTTGATACCTTAAATTTAATGAGTTGTTATTTACTGAAAAAATCAGTATGTAAAACGCTCATTCCTAAAGCGCTTCTAGTAACTAAAGATCAAAAAATTGTAATTAATCTGGTTAGTTTAAGATGAAAGGAGCTAATAGTTCTGCAGGGAAATGTAATTTTATCAGGTGAAAATGTAGCGAATTTCTTGCGGCTTAATAAAAGGGACTACGATAAGGTTCTCAAATAGAAAGGTTCTCGTGATATGTAAGGAAGAACTGATTGAAGTGACTTCATAATGAATAGGTAAATTTTTTTGATAAATGAATACTAACAACCTTGTTACTCTTAAATACCTCCTTATTAATTGAAATTAATTAGTAAGGCTTTGTTGCAATTGTAGGGCTTTAAAACACAGCATAAACAGATTAAGAATTTTAACTATATTTTGTTGAAACATTTCTCTTACATTTATTCTGTTCTAATTGAGCGGTATACTTTCCTTTTATAAAAATCATTGACACAACAAAGTAGTGCATCAGCGCAAAAATATGATAAAAGGTTGAAAGCTGAATTTTGCTTTGTAAGTATTATGTTAAATAGAATTAGGTCTATAAAGTTATGCACTTAGATAATATAAAGTTTTTTCATGCGGTTGTTGAAGCAAAAGGTTTTAGTGCAGCGGCACGTCTTTTGGATCTTCCAAAAGCGAAAATTAGTCGAAAGGTAATTCAACTTGAGGAAGAAATTGGTGCGACTTTATTAACCAGAACGACGCGCTCAGTAAAGCCAACTCAGCAAGGACTACATTTTTACAAAAAAACAAAAGAAATGTATGCTGAGTTGATTCAGTTAACTGAAGAGGTAACTGGAGATGAGAAAATAATTGATGGTAAGCTACGTATTCAGTTACCCCCTGAATCTAAAATACTTATGCCTTACATCCAAGAATTTCAACTACAATATCCAGGCATTGAATTAGACCTATTGATTGACAGTCAAGATATTAATTTGGTCGAACGTGGAATAGACATAACAATTAAAGTTGGTCAACAGCCAGATTCAAATTTGATTTGTCGCAAAGTGGATAGTATTAATAGGGTTGTACTAGCCTCTCCACGTTACCTGGAAAGGCATAGTAAACTTGATAAAATGGAACATCTTTCGCTTCATAACTGCCTGAGGTTTAGACGCTCGAATAACAAAGTTGAATCCTATTGGCCTATAGATAAAAAAGGCACCTTGGTAGAAATTAATGGTAATTTAATTTCTAATGATACTGGACTACTACTAGAGGCAACGTTGTTAGGGCAAGGGATCGCTTATTTGCCCCGCTTACTTTGTAAAAAATATATTGAAAATGCAGAGTTAAAGATATTGTTCGAGCAAAAGCAACCATATAGTGAAGATATCTGGTTACTTTACCCACAAAATAGATATAAAAGTCATGTGCTTAAAATATTGATTGATTTTATACTCAATGCGACTAAACATTGAGTATAAGCAGTAATTTTAAATTATATTAAGGTGAAGTCATTTGTTTTCACCATTAATGTTTAAGTTTAATAATGCTGTTAATAAAAAGCGGGTATATCTCGATTTCTTGTTACTATTCATCTCAAAAAGAAAAGAGCCAACAACTTGTTTACTTTGCAAGTGAAATTAATTGCTTTCCTGCTCACCCTCAACAATATACATGCAGTTACCGCTGATTTTTTACAGGATTATCCCCCCCGAAAGACAACCTCATCATTGATCGCATCAATCAGTACATCATTACCTTTTGTTAAATATACAAACTTAGTCTCTTTGCCCCCATAATTTTCAATTAAGCGAACTGACTAAGTAACACAGTCAACCTCGGCACGGATCCATAACCAAGTACTTAAGATGCCACTCACTGTACAGTTACCCATTGACGCCTATGTCCGAAGTTCTGCTTATCCATAATTCAGGTTATATAGGTTTCAAATTTCGACTTACTATTATTAAAAAATGAGACAGTCTTTCTCATTTATCGCTGTTTATCTAATCATTTGTTTAATTGATACTGCAATCAGTTAAACAAGCACAACAAATAAAATTAATGAGCTAGGAAATGATCCATATAGCGGTCATCAATGATAACTGATATCAATAAATCTAACTTTTAATTTTAAAAATTTTTACAAATAGTAATTACCGATTAATGGAGAAAGATGATGAGCGTAGCATTAAGAATTGAAGATAAAGACTTTAAACACTATGGAATTCAAAATGGTCCAGCAGAAGTTTGGGAGGATGGACAACGACTAGATCATAACAATTTCAAACCAGGTGAGTACGAATGGTGGTATGCAGATGGGCATCTTGACGATGGTGGGTTTTTCTCATTCACTTATCAAGTTGAAGCAGATAAAGATGGTAATCCATTTGCTTTTATTCTCATAAATTTCGCTGATAAAGATGGTGTAGTGTTGAGCACTCGCGTCGAAGTTGACATCAAAGATGTTAAAATTAAGAAAGATTTCTGTGATGTTCAATTCGGAAAACACTACATTAAATCGCTTGATGGACTTAACAAATACGAGATCTACCTAGATGCTAATGAGATAGAGGGGGGCAATGGAATTCATATTATTCTGGATAAAACAGTGCCAACTTTCCGCCCAGGAACGGGTTATTGGGATGCTAATGGACTGTATTTTGCGTGGTTGTGTACAGTACCCAGTGCCACGATCAGCGGCGAGATGACCTTACGAGGAAAAAGTACAGCGGTGACTGGTAATGGTTATCACGATCACAATTGGGGCAATAGCCCAATGAATACGGTACTGGAAGATTGGTATTGGAGTCGTGCTGAGGTTGATGGTATTTGCGTTGTAACATCATCTGTACGTTTTAAAGAAGAGCATGGCGGATTAGAGACCAAATTTGCTTATCTAGCAAAAGATGATCAAGTGCTAATTAACGCAGTGAATGATGATGTTGTATTCTTGGAAGGAGAAAAAGTTGCGCATCCAGAATCGGGTAAGAAGATAAGCAGCGATTGCATGTACATAGTGAAAAACGACAGTGGAGAATATAATTACATTCGCTTCCAAGGAGGAGATATCGTTGCAACATTCCCATTTGGCGAAGACGATGAATGGGAAACATATTATGCTCGCTATATTTCAGAAACAATTCTAGATCTAAAGATTAATGGAGAGCATTTTAAAGGCGAAGCTCATTCTACATTGGAAAGTATGGACTTCAAAAGTCGCAGAAAGTGATAGGTAAATTATCCAGT
>Ga0209292_1003001_pt1 | contig 18892 bp, 19 predicted proteins | sample GOMGulsemesocosm_2_FD_184634 | JGI IMG/M metagenome (GOLD analysis project Ga0209292, IMG submission 184634) | Methane-oxidizing microbial communities from mesocosms in the Gulf of Mexico - GOM9C Gulf of Mexico (SPAdes) (version 2) | ecosystem: Environmental > Aquatic > Marine > Cold seeps... | reverse complement strand
AAGGTTGCCCAAAAGTTGACACAGGAGGAACTAGAACAAACAGGGAATGTGATAAAAGATGCACCTCTATTTTCTGGCTTTATTGAAGAATGGTTTGAAGAAAGTATCTTGAAGTGGCGACCGTCTCACCTTAAAAATATGCAAAGCATGAAGAAAAAATATTTTCTTCCTGCCTTTGCAGAAAAAAAGATCGACAGCATTACTCGTGCTGAATTACTAAAATTTCGAACCTCTCTCACCAAAGAACCGGGTCGAAATGGACGCTCAACAATCAGTAATAATCGCATTAATAAAATTATGGACCCCTTACGGAGAGTATTTGAGGAAGCCGCCGATCGTCATGATTTCAACACGCCTTTTATTCGGATCAAGCCATTAAAAATCGAAAAAACTGATGTGAACCCTTTTTCTTTTGAGCAAGTGAACAAAATAGTGTCTAGCGTCAGAGAAGACTATAGCCGCTATTACTTAGTTCGATTTTTGACGGGGATGCGTACAGGAGAAATTGATGGTTTGAAATGGAAGTATCTCGATTTTACCAGCCGCCTAATTAAAATTCGAGAAACCATTGTCGCAGGGAAGTGTGATTACACTAAAAATGACTTTTCTCAACGTGAAATCGCTATGAGTCAGCCTGTTTTTGATGCATTAAAACATCAACATGAAGCGAGCTTCTCGCTATCTGATTATGTTTTTTGTACCAATTCAGGTCAGCCCATTGATCATAACAATGTGACCAAGCGAATTTGGTATCCACTACTTAAGCGGTTAGGGCTTGAAAAGAGAAGACCTTATCAAACCCGTCATACGGCTGCAACATTGTGGCTTGCAAGTGGTGAGTCACCTGAATGGATTGCAAAGCAGATGGGGCACTCCAATACCCAAATGCTTTTCCAAGTTTACTCACGTTTTGTACCCAACTTAACCCGTACTGATGGTAGTGCATTTGAAAAATTATTAGAAACATCACTTAGGAGCTAAATCATGACAAATTTACACAACACTCAAGTAGTTACTGCATCAGTTGAACAATCCATTCAGCCCTTACTATCCGAGATAGCTTCTTTTAAACGCTTTAAAGGCTGTTACACCATGGTTAACTGCGTTGAACGAATTGATAAGTTCGGTAAACCGTATTGGATAATGAAGCTATCTGATATTACGACAAGCATTGATGTGTACTGTTTTAATATGAATGAGTTTATGGAGCTAATGAGTCGAAATTCATTGGTGCATATTGAAGCGACACTGAAGTCTGTGGACGGATATCAATATGTTCGCTGTGCATTTCTACAACTCGTACAGAGTAGGATGAGTGAACAGGTACTGAGTATTAATTCTCTACTTAGCTGTTATTGCCCCATTCCTGAGCAGCTATCACAGTTTAGAAAATTAGTTGATAGTGTTTCTTCTCGGCATTTAAAGCAGTTTTTATCTGATGTACTGGTTAATACCACTATTGGTATTAATTACCTTCAGTGTCCTGCAAGCCTTCGTCATCACCATAACTATGCTGGCGGACTCTTAGCACACAGTGTTGATGTGGCTAATCGATTGATTAATAAAAACCAATTTCAGGGAGCTGAGCGTGATATTGCTATAGTCGCTGCGCTGATTCATGACATTGGTAAAACAATGACATTATCATTAAATGGCAAAAGAACAAGTTTAGGTACGCTAGTTGACCACGATGAATTGACGCTCGAAATTTGTGCCAAGGCTTTTGCAAGGCTTGATAAGTATGAGAAACAAAGTGCTTTATTACTTCGCCATATTTTAACCTGTGCAAACCCCGGTAATAGATATGGTTACCAAGCAATCACCCCAATAGCATCGAAGTTACAAACTGCTGACAAAGAAAGTGCTTCTGAACACTTTAATGCTTCAACTCTTGCAAAAACGGCTTAACTTTAGGATATTTCTCATGACAAATACTAACATCTCAAATTCAATTAATGATGGTGATTTTACTATTAACAGAGTCATCAAAATAAATGAAGATAATAACGTAGAGCTATTAAGCATACAGCAGTGGTGTTTTAAAAATAATCATAAATTCCCCGATCATTGGTCAGACGATTATAGTTATATAGCAGACAGGAGCTATCATCGGTATCTGTTGGATAACCAAATAAGTATTGAGCGTTATTCTTTTGATACTTTGCTTAATGATGTCGACGATAAACAAAACGTTTCTTTTAGCAAGATACTTATTACGCTACAAAAAACACCAATGAAAGCGAACATTCAACTGATATTAAAAACTAATGAGGGTGATGAAGTAGCTTTATGCTCTCTTAACGATGTTGAGCAACAGCTTAATTTATCCCTTCACTTTATAAATCAACAGGTCGATTTTGCAAATGCTTTAAATGAACGAATACCTGATTTTTGTTTGCCACGAGGGCAAAAGTTGATTCTAAGGGTTACAGGAGGTTTTACCCTTAAGGCTAACATTCTTATCTGCTCTAAACGCGTATAAAAATGCCTTTTAAAGGTTAGTGGTATAAATAATCACTAACCTTCTGTTTTTGTCAACATTAAGGTACTTTCTATGAAAAATAAAAACTCAACTGATGATACATTTTACGCTTGTCACTTCAATGAATTTGTCAAATTAGATATTATAAAGCGTTATGGCATCATGTCTTCTATTTCAACATTCGCATTAGCAACGGCATGTTGTTATATAGATAATAGAAATCATCTAGAAGATATTATTAACTTCATGATGCCTGACCAACAATACAGGTTTAAAAAATGTGTTAATGTCATTCGACATTACCAGCCAAACCCTGCATTAGTGATTGATGTACAACAAATGATTATGCAAGTATGTGAAAACTCAGGTATCACTCCTTTCACCTTGTCAACAGTTGCAGAAATAGTGGGTATCGAATTTAGTGACCCTTTAGGAGAGATAAGTGATACTAATACGCAGGTTAGTACCATTGATGTTAAAAACAAAGACTCGGCAGCACTATTTTCACTAGAAAAATTAACGACAGAGATAAAACACCGAAAGAATAAAGATATCCCAAAGCTCAAAGAGCTCGTAAACATAGGTGCATATAAACCACTATATTATGCCAGTAAAAATAAAGTATCGGCGATAAATGCTTTAGTTGAAGCATTTCCAAACTTCGTTGACGTGATAGGGCAGGTAAAGGCAGTCTGTCAGATAAGCCTGTTAACTAACGCCCCTTTGTCCCTGCCAGTAATTAACTTGCAAGGTCCACCAGGAATTGGGAAAACACAATTTATTAAAGCGTTAGCAATAGCACTACAGTTAGAGTTTTTTACAATCAATGCTGCGGCCATGAGCGGTAGGTTTGAGCTATGTGGTGGAAACCCACAATATGGTGACGCAGACATTGGTGCGATAGGGCGAATAATGTGTTATGAAGCTAAATCATTTCAGCCACTGATACTTATCGATGAGCTTTGTATGGCAAAAGATAACCATTATGACAGCATTATTCAGCCGCTTTATTCGTTTTTTGATAGGGAGCAAAGAAAGTCATTCAGAGAATGCTTTTTAAACCTTGAATTAGATTTATCTGGTGCGATAATTTTCACAACCACGAATAACTATAAACATTTAAAACCTGCGCTAAAATCACGTTTAGTCAATATTGATATCAAATCTCCATCTTCTGAGCAGATGAGATCAATCATGCAAAATATTTATAAAAATTGTTTAATTGATATGAAATTGCAACATTATTTTAATGCTAATATTTCAGCTGTTTTGTTATCAATGCTAAGTCACTTAGCACCCCGTATAGTCATTGAAACTTTAAGGCTGGCAATTGGGAATGCATGTGTACGAGCAGATAAGATTAATAAAGTTGAATTAGTGGTGGATGATTTTGACACCTTTAATGTTAATCATAGCACTGAAAACGAAATCAACACCTCATCAATTTTGCATTAATTATATTCCTCGAATTTAACAGGTGGATGTTGTAAATGTTCACAAAGCTTATTAACACCGCGGATATAAGTTATTTGAGTTTTAGTAGCCAGTTTCCACATGATCATATCTTCGTTGATATAGTTGGCGTAAGGGTGTTGAAAAATATAGGCTGATATTCATGGACCTTCTCCTAATCTAGGTGAGGCGACATGCCTCAGGACTTAGAGTAGAAAAAGAAAAAATGTTATGGGAATAAACAGTGCTTGCCAATGGCACCATTACCGCGGCGAGCGGTTTAGTTCAAAGCTGTAGCAGCGGTATTTTCTACCATGGGGTAAAGGGAATATTGAGTCTATTTTGTCTAGCTGAATTTTGTCTTTTTGAATTGAGATTAACAATGACTAAGAGTGCATTATAAATACGTATTAAAATGCGCCTTGATTTTCTGGTAAAAAAGTATAATTAGATATTTACAGCGTCTTTTAATGATTTACCTGCTTTAAATCCTGGTGCGTTTGATGCTGCAATTTGAATTTCAGCACCAGTTTGCGGGTTACGGCCTTTACGCGCAGCACGAGCTGATACTTTAAATGTACCAAAACCAACTAGCGCAACATCACCACCATCAGCTAATTCAGCTGAAACAGCACTTATTAAACTATCTAATGCACGACCTGCAGAAGCTTTTGTGATATCTGCACTTTCAGCGATTTTATCTACCAGTTGACCTTTATTCATTTGTATTTCCTTTTCGGTTTTTATTGTTATTTTTATATTGAACAAATATAGCCAAGCATAGCAATAGATATTAATGAAATTTGATTTCTATGGCGAAAATGGGGAACAAAGTTAGATAGATTTTATAGCAAGTTGGTTATGAGTATCAGTGCCTCCTTATGACTTCAGTTAGCCAAAAGCGGTCATTAAGCTTTTATGAAACCACAATCATAATTCGAGTATAAATAGCCAAAACTTTCTGAACGTTTGTGGGTCTGCTTCAAGCTACATTGCCATTGAACTTCTATTATTTGACACTGACTTTGGGTCTTAGAGCAATCATAACCGGGCCTTCCTGAGGTGAACAATTTGTGCGCGGAGAATACATAAATAGCAGATAGTATTCGCCGATAATATGAGTAACTATTTATCATTTAATAATTAAGTTTAACAATGCTCTTTACCTTGCTGCCCTCAAGAGCATACTGATTAACGTGATTAATTAATTGTGGAAAAAACGCTAAAAATAGCGTGTCTAATTCACTATAGTGACGATGAATATCCTCAACGGCTCCTGAAAAGTTATTGGTAAAACGAATACGTTTGGCAATATTGTCAAGTGCTAAGCCTATACCTGTTAAGGTTTCGTAGTCTTTAAACCAATCATTCTTAGTCATATTTCTGACCGTTTGCTGCATTGTGCAAGGCATATCAGAAATACGTTTGTTCAAAAGCTGATAACTGTTTTGTTTAAATTCGACTAAAGATTTTTGGTGAAAATGATGCCAATGTTGAATGAGAAAGTGATCAAATACTACATCAATAGCAATACTCGCAAATCGTTTACGTTCGGCCGAAAAGTACTGTTTAGCCTCTTTTATCGCCGGGTGGCTATCAGTAAACTTATCAACTAAATAATGATTATTTAGAGCCTTTTTTACTGTAATTGGCATTTGCTTTACATGCCGATTACCACCAAAATCGCCGAGCAGATTACCAAAATGGGAGTCTGCATTTGGCTGCGCTAAGTAAAGGTGAGCTAAATAGTTCAAAATAATTCTCGGCTATATTTGATGGGATTCGGACCAAACCCTAAGATTATCTAAAATATTCAGTGCAGTTTTACCAAAGTCGGTTAGCTCATAGGTCACGGCGACAGGTCTATCGCTTATTACTTTTCTTAATACCATACCTTCACTTTCTAATTCTTTTAACCGTTGGTCGACCATTTTTTTGCTAGCGCCGCCAAGCATACGGGTTAAGTCATTAAACCTTACAGGCTCATCTTTAAGGTGGTAAATAATTGAGCCTTTCCACTTTCCGCCAATTAAACGCATGCCTTTTTCAATAGCACAGGGTTCAGTACATGCATTTAAAACTTTTTTTCTGCCTTTACTGTCTGTTTTTACAACACTTTCCATAACATCGCCTCATAAATACACTAGGTTACTAAAAGTATACTAATTGATAATATTTTCTAGGTAACTAAAATATACCACAAGTTAATTGAGTTAGAGAATATTTCTCTATTTTATTTAAGTTAGATCGATTTTGTTGAAATATATTTTGGAGTTATTTTATGAACACTGCTGATTCGAAGAACGTATTAATTATTAACGCCCACCAGTATTACCCTTTTGCAGAAGGTAAGCTAAATGCTGCATTAGTTGATAAAGCGGCAACTATACTTGCAGGTAAAGGTTATAACACTCGCGTAGTCACTATGAAAGATGAATATGACGTTGAGGAGCAATTGGCTCATCATCAATGGGCCGATGTTGTTTTTCTACAATCACCCAGTAATTGGATGGGGGTACCTTGGTCGTTTAAAAAGTACATGGATGATGTTTATACCGCAGGTATGGGGGGTGCTCTTTGTGTTGGTGATGGCCGAAACGAAGTGCAGCCGAAGAAGAACTACGGCACTGGCGGTACGTTAACGGGTAAAAAATACATGATGTCACTAACCTTTAATGCACCAGCAGAGGCTTTTAATGATGCGGCTGAATTTTTTGAAGGCAAAAGTGTTGATGATTTAATGTTTCCTATGCACATGAATTTTAAGTTCTTTGGCTTAGAGGCTATGGAAAGTATCGCCTGTTTTGATGTCATGAAAAATGCTGATGTTGAAAATGATTTTAAACGCTTTGAAGCCCACATCAATGCTCATTTTTAGAAAACAAATAACTAAGGATTAATAACATGGCTACAGATTTAACTTATACAAATAAACTACATGCCGGCAGCAAGTTTCCAACACTAACGGCGACACTTATCTCTGGTGAACAAGTAGAGCTTGGAAAACCTCAAAATGGTGCTGATTGGCAACTGATCGTGGTTTATCGAGGTCGTCATTGCCCACTATGCACTAAATACTTAAATCAGTTAGAAGGTTATAAAGAAACTTTACTGGCAACAGGTGTTGATTTAATTGCAGTATCGGGTGATAGCAAGGCACAGCTAGAAAGTCATCGTGAGCAGCTAGAAGTCAGTTTTCCATTAGCGTACGGATTAAGTTTAGAGCAAATGAAAACATTGGGTTTATATATTTCTGATCCTCGCTCTGAGCAAGAAACCGATCATCCTTTCGCCGAGCCAGCGATCTTTGTTGTTAATAACGAAGGCACAATACAAGTAACTGATATTTCTAACAACCCCTTTGTAAGGCCTGAGTTACAAGCACTGGTTAATGGTTTAGGTTGGATCAGAAACCCTGATAATAATTACCCTATTCGTGGCATGCATAAGTAGGAGTGGCAATGCGATTATTCAACCCAATGACTGTTATGGTATTTCTTACTTTCATAATGAGTCAGGTAACCACAGTGCAGGCCGCTTCTGTCGAGGCAGCGCATATTGCTTCACCAGATATATATCAAGTATTGCTTGATAATGAAGAGGTATTAGTACTGAAAATGCTTTTAAAGCCTGGTCAAACTGACCAGTGGCATCATCATAATGCTGAAACGGTGTATTTTGAGCAAGGCGGTAGTGCTGAAATTAAGGTAGCAGGTGATAAGGTGTTAGCGCTAGATATTCCTGATGGTTTTGTGATGTGGCATGAGCAATGGCAGCATCAAGTTACCAACACAGGTAAAACAACTATAACAGCTATTATTGTCGAGCGTAAAAGTGTTGAATAAAAGGCAGTAGGATGATTAATAGTTTATATCAATCAAAAGGTCGCCATGCTACTTGGCTAGAGTTATTTTTTGATTTAGTTTTTGTGGCGGTTATCGGTGTTGTTACTCATGATTTAGCCCATACCCATGATGGTCATATTGGCGCGGAGCAGTTGATAAGGTTTCCGTTAGTGTTTATCCCGGTATGGTGGATTTGGATGACACATACCTTATATGCAAACAGGTTTGATAAAGATAATAGAGAGCACAGACTAGTTAGCCTAGTGATTATGGCAATTATGGTGGTGTGGTCTACCTTTGTTGAATCAAGTTTAGGTGAGAATTTCTTTTATTTTGCTACCTTGTACTGTGTTGTCAGATTAATATTGGCATTACTTTATTGGACGGCTCATAAGCAAAATAGCAGTGAACTCGCTTTTGCTAAAGGTCTTAGTGTCGCTATCGCTGTTGGTGCTTTGGTGAGCCTTGCTTCGGTATTACTTGAAGGGTATTTGAAGTTTGTTGTTTTCTATTTAGGTATTGCCATTGATGTGTTATTGCAATTTAGGCTAAGAGATAAACTTCATAATAAACCCATTGACCGTGATCATTTTGTAGAACGAATAGGACTGTTAGCGATTATTATTTTAGGTGAGTCAGTTATTGCTATGGTAGCCACTTTGTCACATGAGCATTGGAATATGTTTGATGTTATTTCAGCATCAACAGGCTTCTTATTAATCGGCATGATTTGGTGGATATATTTTGATAGTTTTCCTGCGTTGGAACGGGCGGCTAAACTAACTACTGGCAATGTCTTAATATACACTCATTTACTTTTATGTATGGGGCTACTGATTTTAGCAAATATGATCCGTCATACCATTTTGGGAGATTTAGATCGATCCACTTTTGGTTTACTCGCTATCACAGGTTTAGTCTTTTTTTACTTAGGTAAACAAATACCTTATTGGTACGCCTTTCCACCTTGGCGAAAAGCGATTATTTCAAATACCCTGATTTGTGTAAGTATTACCGTTGCTAGTACTTTCTTGCCTAAAATAGAGTACTCGTTAATTGGCATGACGTTTGGCATGTTGGTTTATGTATACCTAACTTTTAAGCGCATACTGTCTGTTAATGTCGATAAGTATTTAGTGCAATCTCACTAATATCGTTAGATTTAGCCTGCTTAGTTGAGGTTGTCCTTAATTAAGCAGGTTTGTTTCTTAGTAACCTCCTACAAACGCCTTCTGGCAAAAAAACAAAGATAAACTACAGTTAATTGAGCAAGGTATCTTACTATTATCTAGGTTACTAAAAGTATACTGGTTGTATTTTGTTTTCTTGTTTTTATAATTGTTTCAAGTAAAAAGTTAATGTTTAACATTTTCTTTAAGGACATGAACAATGGGTAATCAATCTTCATCTCTACACGTAATAGCAAGCCACAGGTTTGTCGTATTGGCGCGGCGAAACACTTCCGTGGCATTACAAAAACACATCAAGTATCAATTTGTTGCAGCAAAAACGTTAATTAATAGTTTTAGGCAAGAGTTTGACAACTTTGTTGGTGGCTGTGTAAAGCAGGCACTCGATACAATAACAGCTCTATTTTTCCCTATTCACCTTGCTAAAGGTCTCAGTCATGAGTAATCAACTTTCTCATCTATTACAGCAATGGTATCCCGAAAGAGACCAGTGTGATTGGGTGCTCGGCACTATTTATAAGCACCATGGACCTTGTTATCGAAAAGCCGGGGCCATGATGTTGTTTAATAGTTTAGGACAACAATTTGGCATGTTAAGTGGTGGCTGTTTAGAGTCTGATATCGCCAAAAATGCTCGTAAAGTGATGCTAAGTGGTCAATCAGTGACAGTCTGTTATGACGGTAGTGATGAAGATGATTTATCGTTTCAGCTAGGTATCGGTTGTGGTGGTACCGTTTACATCATGCTGCAATTAATTAATGCCAATAACCAATACCTAGCGCTGGATAAGGTATTTCATGGCTTAGCGGCTAGACAAGCAGGCGTTTATCATCAAAAAATCCCTGAAAAATCTCTAACCGATGAGTCTAGGTTCGAATTAATCAATGCTCAGCATACGACGGCTAAATCTAGTTCAACCAGCAAGTTTGTCAATTCTCAATATGATATATGGATTGCAACGCTGGTGTCTCCAGAGCCTCACTTGCTTGTTGCTGGAGGTGGCTTAGATGCAAGACCTATGGTTGCTATTGCACATCAATTAGGTTGGCGTGTCAGCTTGTGGGATCCAAGGCCAGCCAATGCAAGAAAAGAATATTTTTTAACTGCTAATCAAATTATTAAAGGTGATGAGCAAGCACTTCATGCTTTTGCACAAGAGAACCAAATTGATGCTGCCGTGGTCATGACACACAATATTAATTTAGATGCAAAAGCGGTTGCTGCCTTATTAGCATCAACAATCCGTTATTTAGCATTGTTGGGACCAAGTCATAGAAAACAGCAAGTTCTAAAACAAGCAAAGTTACTACCCTCTAGCTTTACCTTTCCTATTGCAGGCCCCGCGGGTTTAAATATTGGTGGTGAGTTACCTGAAAGTATTGCTTTATCAATTTTAAGTGAATGTCATGCCTGTTTACAGGGTAAATCGGCAAGATCTATTAGTGAAGTCTTAGACCGTGCATTGCAAAAAAGTGAACTGCAATTAACGGCTTAAGTTTTTAAAGTGTCTTTTGCTTTGCCTACCTACCTTAGGTAGATAAATCAAAAGATTAAATAATCGAGTAGGAAAAATTATGATTGAATTTATGCTCAATGGAAAAAAAATGACCACGTCTGTCTCAGGCGATACACCATTACTTTGGGTGATCCGTGATGAGTTTAAATTAACAGGCACAAAATTTGGCTGTGGTATTGCTATGTGTGGTGCCTGTACCGTGCACTTAAATGATCAAGCCGTTCGATCATGTGTGTTACCTGTCAGTGCTGTAGCAGGTAGTCAAATCAGAACGATTGAAGGGCTTGAAAATAAGCACCCTCTGCAAAAAGCATGGGTGGATGAGCAAGTACCACAATGTGGCTACTGTCAATCTGGTCAAATTATGCAAGGGGCAACCTTACTTTCGCAAAATCCAAATCCAAGTGAAGAAGATATTGTTAATCACATGAGTGGTAACTTGTGTCGTTGTATGGCTTATAAACGTATTAAATCAGCAATTAAAGCGGCTGCTTCTACCTCTGCTGGCACAGTAGAAATTTATGATCCACAAGCTGAAATCGCTAAGGAGATAAGCTAATGCTAACATTAAAAAATCATCAAAAAGACCAGTATAAAGATGAAATAGACCTGACTAAACGTCGCTTTATGATTGGTACTGTCGGTACTTCAATGCTAATGGCATTTGGTGGTGCTGCCAGCTTAGTGGGTAATGCCTCTGCTTCGGAACAACTGGTGAATAAATCATTTCAGCCTAATATCTGGATTGAAATGAACACTGAGGGTGAAGTATTAATAAACATAACTAAAGCAGAGATGGGCCAACATATAGGTACTGCGCTGGCGCGTATAGTGAGTGATGAGCTTGGTGCGGATTGGAGCTATGTACGTATACGTCATGTCGATACCGATCCTAAATGGGGTTTTATGGTGACAGGCGGCTCTTGGTCTGTATTCCAAAGTTTCAAACCATTATCGCAAGCTGGCGCTGCTGGCCGTATCTCACTGATCGATGCTGGCGCTAAATTACTAGGTGTTTCAGCTGAAAGTTGTGATACTGGGAATAGTTATGTTATTTCTGGCAGTAAAAGTATTAGCTTTGCAGAAATCATACAACGAGGTAAGTTCGACAAAATATTAACACCAGAAGAAATGGCTAAATTGCCATTAAAGCCAGTTAAAAAGCTGAAGTTAGTCGGTAGAAAAAGTCAAGCGTTAGACATTCCCGCTAAAACTAATGGTACAGCCAAATACGGTATTGATGTGGAGTTGCCTGATATGGTTTACGCAAGACCAGTTATTCCACCAACACGCTATGGTAGTAAAGTTAAAAAAGTTGATGATAAAGCGGCAAAATCTATAGATGGCTATCTTGGTTATGAAGTGATAACTGACCCAAGTGAAACCTTGCAAGGTTGGGTTGTTGTGCTTGCTAAAAGTTATCCCGTAGCGATGAAAGCAGTACAGACAATAAAGGTTTCTTATGACAAAGGCCCAACTGCCAATGTATCAGAAAACGATATACAGCAAGAAGGTACCCGTTTAGTTGATGATAAAAGCCAAGGCTTTTTCTTTATTGATGATGGGGATGTCAGCAGTGCAAATAGCAAAGCAAAATCTACCATTAGCGCAACCTATAAAACGGCATCAGCTATTCACTTCCCATTAGAGCCATTAAATGCTACTGCTGAGTTTGTTGATGGTGTTTGCCATGTTCATACCGGTAATCAATGGCAGTCATTAACGCTTCCGGCAATATCAAAAGCACTTGGGTTACCTGCGGAAAACGTCGTTATGCATCAATATTACCTTGGTGGTGGCTTTGGTCGACGTTTGTTTGGCGATTATGCCGTACCGGCTGCCTTAGTTGCCAAGAAAATAGGCAAGCCAGTTAAACTTATTTTTACTCGTGAAGATGACTCGTTATTTAGTCAGCCACGTTCGCCTTCAGTACAACGCTTTGATGCCGCTTTTGGTGATAGTAATGAATTATTAGCAGTAGAGCACGCACTTACAGCGGGTTGGCCAACATTAGCTATGGCACCAGGGTTTATGCCGGAAAGTGTTGATAAAAAGGGTAGAGTAGATCCTTTCTCTTCAAGTGGTGCTGATCATTGGTATAGCATAGAAAATCAACAGGTCAGACTGATAAATAATGATTTAGCTCAACGAACTTTCTTGCCGGGCTGGTTACGTTCAGTAGGCCCAGGTTGGATTGGTTGGGGTGTAGAATCCTTTATTGATGAGATTGCCATTCATCGTAATCAAGACCCACTTGATTTCAGGCTAGCGCTACTTGACGGCAAAGGTAAAAACTCTGGTGGTGCTCAGCGATTAGCACATACATTAACTTTAGCTAAGCAAGCATCTAACTGGCAGCAAGACCTTGGTAGTGATGAAGGCATGGGCGTCGCTGTTTGCGGTGGTCAAGAACGAACTATGCCTACTTGGGTGACTTGTGTGGCTAAAGTGCATGTAAACAGAGATAGCGGTGAAGTTAGTTTGAAAAAACTTACCTTAGTGGTTGATTGTGGATTAGTGGTTCATCCTGATGGCGCACTAGCACAACTTGAAGGCTCAGCGCTATGGGGCGCAAGCCTTGCTTTACACGAAGGTAATGTCTTTAAAGATGGTCAGATATCAAAGACCAACTTAAATACATATACGCCACTGCGTATGAATCAGCTACCTGAGCTTGATATTCAGTTTGTTAAAAGTGAAGAACAGCCTGTTGGTTTAGGTGAACCGGGTGTAATTGCCGTTGGTCCAGCAATCGCCAATGCTATTTATAATGCCGTAGGTGTTAGGGTACGTGATTTACCTATTAAGTCCGCTGATATAAAAGGTCAATTAATCAGTTAATAAGAAAAACGATTAATGCTTAACGGCATTAATCGTTTTTATTTATCTATAAAACTATTACGTTGAATACTTGAATTTTTAACCCTATTAAAAGCTCATCAATTGAACTTCATAAAAAAAGTTCATCAGTAGCTATATAAGTAAGTTGTAAACATGGCTGAAGTACGTACAAGAATTTCATTAAAAGTTGGCACTAACAGTGACATTCCAGCAGAGATGGTGTCATTTAATGCGCTTAATTCTGATAAAGAGCATGTTGCCTTAGTTTTTGCTAAGGCCGATAAGTCACAAAAAGTGCCCCTTGTAAGAATTCACTCTGAATGTTTAACCGGTGATGTTTTTCATTCTTCTCGTTGTGATTGTGGCGAGCAACTTGATGAAGCTATTGAGCTTATGGCAAAAGACGGTGGTGTAATCCTTTATCTACGCCAAGAAGGTAGGGGTATTGGTTTGTATAATAAAATTGATGCCTATAAGTTGCAATCTGATGGCATGAATACCTACCAAGAGAATAATCATTTAGGTTTTGGGGATGATTTAAGAGACTTTACTGAAGCAGGGCAAATGCTTGAAGCGTTAAATATTAGCACGTTAAAGCTAATGACCAATAACCCGATAAAAGCACAAGCTTTGACTGATTATGGTTTGACGGTTGATAAGGAAGTTAATACTTCCACTCATATTAAAGACGGTAATGAAGACTACCTTAAAGCTAAAGTAGATAATGCTGGTCATAAATTAGACCTTTAATCTCATAGTTGTGAATGAAACGGTTACTTGGCTGAGGTTATTGTTGCTCATACATTCAATAAAACAAGTGTTGTAGCTATTTTTAAACAGCATTGCCCAAAGAATCCTAACTTGTATTTGGATTTTCTAGGCCTGTAACAAAACAGCCAACGGCTTATTCGTAAGCTTCTGTTTTTTTATTCTTTGGTTCATAATTTTGCAAACAACCATTGAAGTAATAAGCCTCTCACTTATTGCGAAAAGCAGAAGTTTTGATTTAGCTACTTACAATTTCCGCTTAGCACTAAGAGATCATTAATAATTAGATAATGAATGATTGCTTTGCATGGCATTTTTGCCAGTCAGCTTATTCGATTAATTGGTAATAATTGTAGTCAATGAATGCATATTTCTATCTGTGGGGGAACGTCCGCTATCGTATCAAAGTGATCATTAGAAACGATAATTTTTGTTCATAAAAAACGACGGCTTTGTGGTAACAGCAGCTATTTACAGTACAAAATAAAAAAAGGTACTTCCTAGCCAATTATAGTTTCAAGGGGGTGGCGCTGTGCGAGGAACTCCTATTTTTGAAAAAAAAATTATCCATAGTTAAAACTTAAAACATAGTTAAGTGACTGGTTTTAAATACATATGTAAAAATAATGACAATATCTACCCTTGTCATATTACTGACAATAGGAAAAGGGCTGAAACTACCACGAAGGAGACCTTTCTTAATGCCCTTAATCAGCACAAAAATGGTCTTCTCTGATACGTTAGCGGACGTTCCTCCATAGATAAAAATATGGGTGTTTTGATGATGACTTCTGTCGATAAGTCTTTAAGACTGAATGTGAACTAAGCCACCAGATTGTGTGAAAACTAATTTGGACGTACATAATTGTCAAATATCGAAAAAAAAGGCGCTAGGGATTGAATTCTACAGTGATTTTGGTACTAAATTATTCATAGATTTTACGTAGCGTCACATATTAATCTGGTGCTGGGAGTTTTTACACAGCCTGCCACCAAAGCGGCCATTCAAGTAATTAAGTTTGAATGACACAGTGCTATGAACGGGCGAACGAGAGTTTATCAACCTTTGATTAAAATACAGTAAAAACTAAACGAAAATTACTTATAAATGTCATCGGCCCATTTTTATTCACTCAAAAGGGTTTAAAAGCCCCTAATCCTGTACTTTGATTGGTTTTATTTTGTTAGACCAATTGCTAATCACTTCTTCCTCTGCTTTTTTGATAAGTACATCTAATTCTCCGCTGGCTTTTAGCTCTTGTAGTTTTTGGTTTATCAAAGGAACAAGTTCGACGTGATCTTTATGAACATAATGATACAGAGGCTCATATGCTAAAGTGGGGCCTATCAATTCTAGATCGGTAAACCCAAAGTTCTTGACAAGTAACATGCCTTCTATTGGATTCGTCAGCGCCAATTGTGCTCTGCCAGCTTGAAGAAAATTCATCATCGCTTCTGGGCTATCGGTAAACTGAACATTTTTCCTGTCAATAGCACGAGTAATCTTTTCAGTATGCTTAACGCCCCTGACAATAACAGACTTATAATGAATTAAATCCTCTTTGGTTTGAACATTAATATCATTTCTCTTGAGCTTGTATGCCATTGTTTTAACTGAGTAAAAGGATGTAGGTACTCTAACTACATTAGGAGTTTGTTCGCCATAAGCGAAAATTCTCATAACCTCACCATCAACAGCACCACTATTGGCCGATTGTTGGGCTCTTAAGCCGGGCATTAAAAGTACATTTAAGTCATGCCCAATCTGGCGATAAATGTCTGTTATTACAATGATACCTACCGCTTGGTCAGGTAATTTATCTATTGCAGAGAAAACAAACTTTTCAGCATCAGCAGTTGTTGATAATGCGATAAGAACAAAGATTAAATTTACTTTTTGAATAGGAGCCATACAGAAATGTTTAAAGTAGCACATTACATAAATTGTTTGTGAAACTACAATACATGATTTTATTGTTGAAATACAAATTTCAGCAGCTATGACTGACTGCAATGAGCTTAAACTTGCCTCACAAATGTTCAGAAATCTTTGGCTATTAATGCTCTGGTTATGATCGTAGTCTCACAAAAGTTAATGTCAGCTTATGGCTAACGGGTCTTGCCCCAGAATAATGGACAGTTAATTTAGCACTTGTGTCTTTTTTTCGAAGTCTATTGGACTTTTGAAATCAAGATAACTGTGCAGCCTTCTTTTATTATAGAAGCATTCGATGTAATCGAATATATCTAGTTGGGCTTCTTGCCGTGTTCGGTACTTATAACGACAGATTCTTTCTCGCTTCAATGAACCGAAAAAACTCTCTACAACTGCATTATCATAGCAATTACCTCTAGCACTCATACTGCATTGAATACCATTTTCTTTCAGCATTTCTTGATAATCATCACTCATATATTGCGCACCTCGATCTGAATGAATGATGACACCATCATCTGGTTCTCTTGCTGCTACAGCCATCCCTAATGCATTCATAGCGATGTGCCTGCCCATATTCTTATCCATAGACCAGCCAATGATTTTACGTGAATACAAGTCCATTACGACGGCCAAGTAGACAAAGCCTTGTCTCGTTTGGATGTATGTTATGTCTGATGACCAAACTTGATTCGCCGCTTTAGCAACAAAGTTTTGCCGCAGTAAATTAGGAGCAGGGTCAGCGTATGGATTTGATTGGGCCGTTCTTCGCCATATGCGTTTAGGACGACCTTTTAATCGCTCTATTCGCATCAATCTAGCCACTCTATTTTTGCTGCAACAATGCCCTTTAGAATCAAGACTTGCCTTTATTCTTGGCGCTCCGTAAACCCCTCGACTTTGCTCAAATATGTTTGATATCAGTCCGGTTAACTTGATATCTTCCAACTTGGTTTTACATAATGGCCGACATAGCCAGGCATAAAAACCACTGCGTGAAACACTTAAAGTATTACACATCATTTTTACGGGATAGTTGTAGCGGTGCCGCTTAATACAACAAAACTTTACTCGGACTCCTTGGCGAAGAACACCACCGCATCTTTTAAAAAATCCCGTTCTTTTTTAACTTTCTCAAGCTCTTTTTTTAACTTGATAAGCTCGTCATTTCGAGTTTGCTTATTGTTTGTAAAAGCCAAATCACCTTTTAAGCGAAACTCATCACGCCAACGACTTAATTGCCTAAAACTGATCCCTAGTTCTTCGCAAACACCATTAGCAGTAACCCCATCTTCTGAAGCTTTGAGTAAAGCCATTCGTTTAAACTCAGCAGAATATCGTTGATAACTTTTGCCTTTAGTCATGAAACACCTCCTGTTGTATTTCTACAACAATTATAGTGTGTCCACAAAACTGGGGTAAGACTAAACTGCGGAAGGTTTGGTGTTGGTACCAATTGCTTCCGCTTAGCGCACCAAGAAGTCATTTCACCTATTGAAGCTCAGCTAATAATTTTAAACATTCATTTTCTGTAAGAAGCGATATTTTTTCTAGAAGTTGTGCTCTTGCAGTCAACTCTGAATCATTTGGAATATGGACAGCTGCTTGCATTGCATCAGTAGCTTTTTGCACGCCAGCTTTAACTGTATCACCAGATAGATGAGCATAAGCTCTAGCGGTAGTGGTTATATCAGAGTGCCCTAGGCTTTTAGAGATAGATAACAGGTCAACACCTTCTAAAGCTTGCCAACTAGCTAGAGTTTTTCGCATGGTATGAGGTGTTATGCGTTTGGCTGCATTGTCTGTATATAATCCAGCTCTCTTAATAATACGCATCCAATAACCATTATTGTCACTTTTTACAGATAAATGACCTGTTGAGCTACCTCGTTGTTTGCTGACAAAAACATAAGGTGAATCACCAAACTCTTCTTCATGTTCTGCCAATCTACGTTTTAATATTTCAACTGCTGGCGTTGCAAGTTGAGCATGGTAGACCTTTTTAGTTTTTGTTTTGGTATGAGGGATTGTCCAAACACCTCTATCTAGGTCTAATTCTTCCCATTCCATACTATAAACATTACCTTTGCGTTGGCCTGTATAAATGAGAATTTGCACAACATCTTGGTAAATAGCTTTTTCATGAGTTAACGATTCGAAAAGAGCGGCTATTTCTTCTTTAGACAAAAAGCGTGTTTTTGCCTCGATAGTGACTTTTGAAATACCTGAGAAAGGATTTTCTTTTATTAGCTCGTGACTAGCGGCTAAGTTAAATAATGATTTAAGTAATGATATGCCATTGTTATATAAACCAGCGGTTAGCTCTGCCTTTAAGTTATCAGCAATTCTAAGCGCTTTTCCTGAGGTTATTTCGACTGCGGTATGTTTTGCTACTCTTCGCTGGATATGTAGCTTCCAAACGCGGCTGAGATCGTCTAACGACTTTTGTCTACGTTCACCAACTTTGATTTTTGCTTTGAAGTTATCTTCATAGTTTAGATAAAGATCTGCAACGGTTAGTTGTTTAGCTCTCGCCTCACGTTTTAATTCAGTAGGGTTAATGCCATCTTCCATTAACGCTATTTTTTCTCGTGCTTTCTTTCTAGCTTGTTCAATAGTGTTAGCTGGGAAACGTCCTAACGTTGCACGAACATATTTACCGTTGATTTTCTTAGCTACCGAAAAGGTTTTGGTATCGCTTGCGGTGACCCGTAAAGTTAACTCAGGAATTTTTAAATCACGATATTCATCACGCCCCGATGTTGGCGGAATGATTTTATTGATTGCTGCAATGGTAAAATTGAATTTTTTACTCATAAACACCTCATATTAACTTGAGGAAAGTATCTGGGGATACCGCG
>Ga0209292_1003000_pt1 | contig 18900 bp, 19 predicted proteins | sample GOMGulsemesocosm_2_FD_184634 | JGI IMG/M metagenome (GOLD analysis project Ga0209292, IMG submission 184634) | Methane-oxidizing microbial communities from mesocosms in the Gulf of Mexico - GOM9C Gulf of Mexico (SPAdes) (version 2) | ecosystem: Environmental > Aquatic > Marine > Cold seeps... | reverse complement strand
ACCCGAGGTATTGGTAAAGCAATTGCGCAAGAGCTTGGTCGTCAAGGGGTGATTGTTATTGGTACGGCAACCAGAGATAGCGGTGCGCAGTCAATTAGTGAATATTTGACAGAATCTGGTATTAAAGGTGCTGGCATGGCTTTAGATGTCTCATCTGATGAATCTGTAGCAAGCGTTATCAAAAAAGTGAATGAAGAGTATGGTGTTATCGACATTGTTGTTAACAATGCGGGCATCACTAAAGATAACTTGATGATGCGCATGAAAGCGGATGAGTGGGATAGTGTTATCAATACCAACTTGTCATCACTATACCGCGTTAGCAAAGCATGTTTGCGTGGTATGAGTAAAAAGCGTTGGGGTCGTATTATTAGCGTGAGCTCTGTAGTCGCTTCTATGGGTAATGCAGGCCAAACTAACTACGCAGCTTCTAAAGCCGGTATGGAAGGTTTCTCAAGAGCTCTAGCCAGTGAAATAGGGTCACGTAATGTCACGGTTAACTGTGTGGCTCCCGGTTTTATCGATACAGATATGACAAAAGACTTGGGCGAAGAGCACAGGGAAAACCTGCAATCTAAGATTCCTTTATCACGCTTAGGTCAACCAGAAGAAATCGCTGCAGTTGTTGGCTTTTTAGCCAGCGATGCCGCGTCATATGTGACCGGAGAAACTATTCAGGTTAACGGCGGAATGTATATGGCCTAACCTATAGGTCATAAATTTTAAGGTGGATTAGCGCTGATATTAGCAAAAACAGACATTTGTGATTGATATTTTCATAGATTTGTTGATAATTGCCTCATCTGGATATTTAAAAATTATTGGGATAATTTTGGTTCCGGTAATATATAGAACATCAAAGTCATACCTCTGTGTGATGTTATTTGATTAATAATAGGAAAAGTTATGAGTAATATTGAAGATCGCGTAAAGAAAATTGTTGCAGAACAGTTAGGTGTTAAAGTTGAAGAAGTAACAAACCCTGCTTCTTTCGTCGATGATCTAGGCGCGGACTCTCTAGACACCGTTGAGCTAGTAATGGCTCTTGAAGAGGAATTCGAAACTGAAATTCCAGATGAAGAAGCTGAAAAAATCACTACAGTACAGTTGGCAATTGACTACGTTAACGCCAACCAGTAATCAAAACAGGCTATAAGTCGTTTTGAATCATGTAAAGCCGTTACTATTTACGTAGAACGGCTTTTCTTTTTTTAGTGCGTTAAAAACACACTAAAATAGTTAACTCATTGAAAAGCGCGTTTAATTAACGCATAACTATTAATGAGAATAATTATTGCCAAGCAATGGCAAGAACCCTTAAATAGTAAATCAAGAGTATAATGGGAGAAGTACAATGTCTCGAAGAAGAGTGGTGGTTACCGGATTAGGCGCACTGACACCGGTAGGAAACACTGTCGAGGATAGTTGGAAGTCAATTTTAGCGGGACAAAGTGGTGCCGCTCCCATTACACATTTTGATGCCTCTAGTTACAGCACGCAATTCTCTGCATCGATTAAAAACTTTGATATCGGCCAGTATATGAATCCTAAAGACGCACGTCGTATGGATTTGTTTATTCAATACGGGTTAGCAGCCGCTAATCAAGCTGTTGCTGACAGCGGTATTGAAGTCACTGCAGAGAATGCGCCACGTATTGGCTGTGCGATAGGTTCAGGCATTGGCGGACTGTCAATGATTGAGACCACCTACGATATTATTCGTGAAAATGGTCCGCGTAAAGTATCGCCATTTTTTGTGCCAGGCAGCATCATCAATATGATCGCCGGTCACTTAGCGATTAAATATGGCTTTAAAGGGCCTAATATAGCGATAACTACTGCTTGTACTACAGGTACCCACAATATTGGCCAGGCCATGCGTATGATCCAATATGGTGATGCGGATGTGATGGTAGCAGGTGGGGCTGAAATGGCGACAACGCAATTAGGTCTGGGTGGTTTTGCAGCGGCGCGTGCTCTGTCTAAACGCAATGATGACCCACAGGCGGCCAGCCGCCCTTGGGATGCTGATCGCGATGGTTTTGTACTCGGTGATGGTGCCGGTATGCTGGTACTTGAAGAGTATGAAAGTGCCAAGGCGCGTGGCGCTAAAATTTACTGTGAATTAGCAGGATTTGGCATGAGCGATGACGCGCATCATATTACTGCACCACCTGCCACAGGGGAAGGCGCAGCAATGGCGATGGAAAATGCGCTTAAAGATGCCAATAAAACAGCCTCTTTAGGTTTTGTTGATTACGTGAATGCTCACGGTACATCGACGCCTGCTGGAGATATCGCTGAAACAAATGCGCTTAAGCGTTTGTTTGGTGACGATGCGGCCAAGATGCGCATGAGCTCAACTAAATCGATGATTGGTCATTTATTGGGCGCAGCAGGGGCCGTTGAAGCTATCTTTTGCGCGTTAGCGATAAGAGATCAAGTGGCACCACCGACCATTAATTTAGATAATCCATCAGAAGGTTGTGATCTTAACTATGTGGCGCATAGTGCACAATCTTGTAAAATTGAAGCGGCTATCTCCAACTCCTTCGGTTTTGGTGGTACTAACGGTAGTTTGCTGTTTCGTAAAATCTAACGCGTTTTGAGTATGCTCGGTGCGCTCATCAATGGTGAAAGTGATCAGCAGATAGAGGTTGCTGATCGCGGTTTAAACTATGGTGATGGGGTCTTTGAAACAATTCAAATTCGCAATGGTGTTGCGCTTTTATGGCAGCAGCACCTCACGCGTATGCGCCATGGCGCTGCGCGTTTAAAAATCCCTTTTGATGATACAACCGCTGCTTTGTTTCTCAGCGACATTAGTGTGCTCGCTAATCAATTTAACGCTACTGGCGTTTTAAAGTTAATACTGACTCGTGGCAATGCTGAGCGCGGCTATAAAATCGTAGATAATCCTGTCACTCGAATAACCACGTTATCTTCCATGCCAGATATGTCGGACTTACATAGTGTTGGTATCAGCGTTTTGTTATGCCAAACACAACTGGCGCGACAGCCTCTTCTTGCTGGGATTAAGCATTTAAATCGGCTTGAACAAGTGATGGCACGTAGCGAGTGGAGCCATAACGGTATAACTGAAGGTATTGTCTGTGATACTGATGGTTTTGTGATTGAAGGTTGTATGAGCAATCTCTTTTGGATAAAAGGGGAGACGTTATTTACGCCTAGGCTTAGCCACAGTGGTGTCATTGGTGTTGTCCGTAACTTGTTGCTTGAGCTGTGCGTTAAAGAGCAGCTACTAAACATCAGTGAAGGCTTTTACAGCATTCAGGATTTACTTAATGCCGATGAAATCTTTGTCACTAATAGTGTTTTTGATGTGCTGGCAGTTAAAGAAATTCATCTAGATCAAAACAGCGTTAATAGCGGTTTATCCGGCCAAGTGTTTGAGTTTGGTGCTAAAACCAGAGTACTCAATTCACTGTTACAACAATATTATTTAAAGGAAGTGTGATTTGAAGAAGTTCTTTTTTGCTTTATTACTGATGTGTTTAATCGCTGCAGGTGCGGGCTATTATCTGTGGATGGATATACACAAAGTCATGGAGCAAGCTGATAATAGTGCCAATCAAGAACAACTGTTTATCATTAAGCGCGGAACCGGTTTTAGCCGGTTAACAGCGGCGCTTAAAGATGAAGGCCTGATTAGCAATGACTTGTATTTCAAATTGTATGCTAAGTACTATCGTTTAGGTAAAAAAATCCAAGCGGGTGAGTATTTAGTGCCGGCACAATCTTCACCTGTCAGTTTGTTAAAGTTATTCTCATCGGGAAAAATAGTCCGCCATAATGTGACGCTTATCGAAGGCTCGAATATCAAAGAGCTACGCGCATCTTTGCTCAAGCACAAAGACGTTATCGCGCTTAAAACGAGTGACATGAATGAACTGCAGTTACTAAAAGCCATTGGTGCAAGTGAGCCTAAGCTGGAAGGTTTATTCTTGGCTGAAACTTATAGGGTAGAGCGTGGTACAACGGATCTGGCGTTACTCAAGCGCGCTTACCAAGCGATGCATAAGGTATTGGATAAACAGTGGCAAAAGCGCGATAAAAAGCTACCCTATAAAAATGCTTATGAAGCGCTTATTATGGCATCGATTGTAGAAAAAGAGACCGGCGCTGCTAAAGAGCGCCCAGTCATCGCCGGCGTGTTTATCAATCGTTTAAACAAGCGTATGAGGTTGCAGACCGACCCTACGGTTATTTATGGTATGGGGGAAAAGTACAAAGGGAATATAACCCGGGCTGATTTGCGCCGCCCTAGTGCTTACAATACCTATGTCATCAAAGCGCTTCCGCCGACACCTATCGCGACAGTGGGCCCTGAGGCGATCAATGCTGCGCTTAACCCCGAGAAGACAAAATACTTCTATTTTGTGGCTAAAGGTAATGGCAGTCATTATTTTTCAAAGAATTTACGCGAACATAATAATGCGGTAAGAAAATACCAGTTAAGTCGTAAAAAGAATTATCGTTCAGCGCCTTCAAATTGAGAACTCTGCATTGGTTGGCGAATGCAGATAAGACAAGGAAAAATTAGGCGAAATGGTGGAGTCAGTGTGTCCCTTCTTGTGGGTATTACTGGAGTGAATGAGCATTTCTAGATGATTTGTGCATTACTTCCTTCATTTTATTGAGCCTATTTTTGACGCTGTATTATCAAATGCAGTTTTCATGCTAAGTTTTCAAGTTAAAAGAGTTATAAGTACAGCTTAATCATCACCGGCGTGTATGTTGTTATTTATTGGGAAACAAAAATGAGCACACAGCAGTTACAAAAAGGTCGCTTTATCACCGTTGAAGGGACAGAAGGTGTAGGTAAAAGTACCAATGTTGCCTTTCTAAAAGAGCGCATTGAAGCTGCGGGCATTGAGCTGGTGCTCACGCGTGAGCCTGGTGGTACACCGCTAGCGGAAGATATTAGGAATTTATTGCTGACGCCAAACGATGAAAAAATGTCAGTTGATACTGAGCTGCTGTTAGTGTTTGCCGCCAGAGCACAGCATATTAATACCGTGATTAAGCCGGCACTCGCGCGTGGTGCTTGGGTGCTGTCAGATAGGTTTACCGATGCTACTTATGCCTACCAAGGCTTTGGGCGCGGCATCGATCTTAAAAGAATCTCGCAGTTAGAAGAGTTTGTGCAAGGTGCATTGCGTCCGGATTTAACCATTCTTTTGGATGCGCCAGTGCATATAGGTCTAGCTAGAGCCTCTGCACGCGGAGAGCTTGATCGTATAGAGCAAGAAAAACAGTGCTTCTTTGAAAAAGTGCGTGATGGTTATCACTACCAAATGGGGCGAGAACCCGAGCGCTTTGCACTGATAGATGCCGCTAAAGACCTAGCGGGCGTGCGCGCCCAAGTAGATGATCTCATCAGCAATAGGCTAGGAGTCTGATATGGATATTTCTTCTAGGTATCACGCGTTAGAGACGGCTATTTATCCTTGGTTTGAGCCGCAGTGGGCGAGGGTAAGGCAGTTATTTAATAACGGTAAGCTACCGCATGCGCTGATTGTTAATGGGGTGAAAGGAATAGGCAAGTTGCACTTTGCCAGCAGTGTTGCTCAATTAGTACTCTGTCACGACCAGCAAGAGTCAGGTGCTTGTTTAAAGTGCCGCAGTTGTCAGTTGTTTTCATCAAGCGGTCATCCCGATTTGTATCACCTAGCACCTGAAGACGGTGTCGAGCAGATCAAAGTTGATCAGGTTAGAAATCTCAGTGAGTTTATGCAAAGCACCGCCCAGCAAGGGGGGTATAGAGTGGTTATTTTGGACCCTGCAGAGGCGATGAATATATCTGCGGCTAATGCCTTGCTTAAAACGCTGGAAGAGCCGGGTAAAAACTCTCTACTACTACTTTTATCTAATCAGCTTGGCCAAGTAATGCCGACCATTAAAAGCCGCTGTCAGCGTATAGATTGCCCATTGCCAGAGCGATCAGTGGGTGTGCAGTGGTTGATGCAACAGCTGTCATTAGAACACGCGGCAGCGACTCAGTTATTAAGTGTTGTTCACGGTGCTCCTTTGCTTGGGTTAAGTTTTAAAGAGAGAGGAGAGCAGTCGTTACGGGCTGAATTTTTTGTCGCTTTAAAAGCGATTTTGCAGGGAAAAACAACGGCGATAGCCCAGGCGCCATTGTATGCAAAAAAAGATATTAAGCTGCTGTTATCTTGGTTGTATAGCTTATTGGTGGATGTCACTAAAATTCAAGTGGTGGGTGAATCCTGTGAGCTGATTAATAACGACATGACAAAAATGTTAGCAGCCTTGGCTAAACGCTCCGATGTAAAGCGCGTTTACGCATTGTCAGATAAAGTCCAGAGCCAGCGTAATGCCTTGTTAGCGCACCAAAATCCCAACAAACAATTGTTGCTAGAAGAGTTGTTAATAGATTGGAAAAAGTTAATATAAATGTTTAAATATATTAATTGGGTAAGTGTTTCTTAAGGATAGTGCAGTTTTTAGACTAAGGATTTTTTATTTTGGCCATAATTTTATCTAATAACGATATCAATGTAGAAAGCACCGGTGCTTCAATGCCGACAAGGCCGCGTATGAGTCACGGGATATTGACGTTGGTTCTGCCTGAGAAACAGCATCTCTATAATGCATTTATGCCCTTCATTAAAGGCGGTGGTTTGTTTATTGAAACAAACCGTGATTTCCATCTGGGTGAAGAAGTTTTTGCGCTGTTGCAGTTGATGGATGAAGTCGATAAGACACCGATTACTGGTAAAGTTATTTGGATGACGCCTAAATCGCCGCAAAATGGCAAAAAACAAGGGGTGGGCATTCAAATACCAGGGGAAGATCAAGACTTGACCAAGAAAATAGAGACCTATTTGGCCGGCTTTGATGCAGGCACCCCTACCTTGACGCTGTAAGCTCTACTTTAAATTATCAATTCTTAAGATATTCAAATGTTAATAGATTCTCACTGTCACTTAGACAAGCTCGATTTAGTTGAGCATCAAGGCTCGCTCGCCAATTTACTGGCTCAATGCGACGAACGCAATATTTCACGTATGTTGTGCGTGAGTGTTGATTTACAAGACTTCACTCAGATGTATCAACAAATAGCGCCTTTTTCCCAAGTAGATGCTTCTTTAGGTGTGCATCCTTTGCATGTGAAAACACCGGCAGATATCGCCAGTGTAGAGCAGCTGGTTGAGCGTGTTAAAAAGCACAATAAAGTAGTTGCTGTTGGCGAGACAGGATTAGACTATTTTTATGATGCACAGTCCAAAGCAGTGCAGCGCCAGAGCTTTATCCATCATTTACAGGCAGGTAATGCCTTGAATATGCCTATTATTGTGCATACCCGCGATGCACGTGAAGAAACAATAGAGCTCATTGATGCACATGGGGGTAAAGCAGCAGGTGTATTGCATTGCTTTACTGAATCATTAGACATGGCGCACCAGGCAATCGACTTAGGTTATCTGATTTCAATTTCAGGCATTGTGACTTTTAAAAATTCTAAAGCTTTGCAGGATGTAGTGAGAGCACTGCCGCTTGAAAAGCTGTTGGTTGAAACGGACTCTCCTTATTTGGCGCCGATACCTTATCGTGGTAAGCAGAATTTACCAAAGTACGTGCTTGAAGTTGCACAGTGTGTGGCCGATATAAAAGGCGTAACTTTGCAAGAGGTGGCAAGGGTGACTACGGAAAATTATTATGGGTTGTTTACGGGCGCAGGCAGGTAATAGGGGGGGTAGTTGTTGACTGTAGACCCTGAATATTAAAAATTTGCCCTACGATTACTTACATTTTTTATCACCAACAAGCTGAAACAAGCTTTCACCCCTGCAGAGCACTGAATTTTCTAGTTTCCTATGCACAGCAATGACTAGCACTCCTTTTTCGCGCTCAATTGCCAAATCTAGGATAAACAGCAGTGGTATCTCCAAAGGCTTTAAAATCTCAAAAGATGTGTGTTTCTGATAAGTGTCTTTTTTTTGGGACACTGTTTGAAAAGCAGTTTTGTTTTCTATGAATGCGTACGTTTACACTTGTAAAAATATAGAAACAATAGCAATATCAATAATATAGATATAAACAATAATATATAACGATAAACTCGTCATTTCTGCAAACGCCCATGCGCATTAAGATACTGTGTATTTAAGGAGTCGGCTGTGTTTCAAGGAAAATGCCATTGTGGCAATGTTCGACTTACCATCCAAAAACTGACGGAGACTGGTACAAGCTGTACTTGTTCTACCTGTTCTAGATACGCTTCAGTTTGGGGATACTTTACTGAGTCAGAAGTACAAGTTGAAGTGGGTGAACACGGTATTACTTCGTACTGTCACGGTGACAAAATGATTAATTTCAATCACTGTACAAAGTGTGGTTGCATAACCCACTACACATCAGTTAAGTCGGCTCCGGATGCAAGGTTAGCGGTGAACTATCGTATGTTTCCAGTATCAAGCTTGCAGAAAATAAAAGTTCGGTTATTTGATGGCGCTGATACATGGCAATATCTTAACTAAAGATGCATAACATCACCATGCACAGGACTTCGCAACCTGTCATGTTTTCTGCTTCGTGCAAAGGCGCGCCAATTTGCTCCATCAATAATCGTAGGCATAGGGATTCTTATAAAAAATGATACCAACAATAGAAACAGAACGACTCAGATTACTGCCGCCTAGCGCTGATTGCTTCGATGTGTATCAGAGGTTCTACACAGACGAAGCGGCATCAAAAATGTATGGTGGCCCCATAAGCCCAGAACAAGTGTGGGCTAGATTGAAAGCTGATCTTGGTTCGTGGTATTTGATAGGTTTTGGCGTTTGGGTCATCCAATTGAAATCCGATAATAGCTTTGTAGGAACCTGTGGGTTTTGGCAGGGAAAAGGCTGGCCCAGAGAGCTGACTTGGTGGGTAATGCCTGAAGGCCGTGGAAAAGGTATTGCTACAGAAGCTTCCAAAGCCGCTTTGCAACATGCGTATAGAGAGTTTAAATGGGAATCAGTCGAAACCTATATGAACGATGATAATAGTGCCGCACGTGCTTTAGTTGAAAAGCTGGGCGGTATAAAGACTAGCCGGAAAAAGTTTAATGATGGCTTGAGTAGAAACATATATGCGTTGCCTAATCCAGGCTAGCAAGTGACGATGGTTCGAAGTTAAGCTTGTACTAAAAGACTCGAAAGAAAATGAGTATCAAGTTTCACTATCAACAGATAACCAAGCCAAGTATTTAAGCCAGTGCAATGCGCGGTTAGCACGACTAGAATATGTCCGCCCGTATTGGTAATGTTATGACTCTGTTGCCTTTTTTAATTCGCCCTTACTAGCACCCGTTCATGAAGGATCATTGTGCCAAATATTAGAGTCGTTTTATTGGTTATCGTAGGTCTGCTTTATGGCCCATCTATCCAGGCATCACCCACCGCTAATGAGTTTGTGCCTTGCAAAAAATTGGCAGTTGCTAGGCTGAATCATTGTTTGAAAGAAGATGATAATAACTGCTGGTCAAAATCAAAGGCTAGTTATAATTCATGCCGTAAGAATGTGATTAAGAAGCATACTCCCGACCTTGAACGAATAAAGGCCGAGAAAAAACGTATGCTGGAAGTAGAAAGGAAAAAGACGAAAAAAATCGATTAACAGATTTTCTGGATATGCGCCTCAGTTGTATGAAGTTTGCAGCTGGTATGAGCCGTTTAAAATGATCCCTGCCTCGCTTCCTTAACTATCCAAAGTGCCGCTTTAATATACAGAATGTATGGTAAGCGTCGTGGCATGGCAGGGTTGTGTTCGCGACAAATCCTGAGTAGCTTCACCCATGAGGTAATGTCAGAGAACGCATACCCCAGTCCCTTAACAACTGTGTTTGCTTCTTCTTTGCGTGCAAGTTCCTACTAGATATCTCAACATTTTTGTCGAAGCAGGCGTTGAAAATAGCAGCGCCGAGAATATTAATACAATTGCAATATTTTGCAGAGCATCTAAATGTTCGCCCATCAAATACACGCCTAATAAAACAGCGACTAGCGGGTTTAGTAGCGAAAATACTCCCATCGTTTCAGTGCCTAGTAGCTTTAAAGAACGTACCCACGCCCAATAGCCGTACGCGGTATTTAATCCTATTAACCAGACTAGACCTGGCAGCATGTCAATTGTTGGTAGCTCAAGTGGACCGCTATAGAGATAAGCGAAAGGCAGCATCAATATGCCACCCGTAATCAGCTGCCAAGCAGAGACGTTTAAAACATCATTAATCACTAAACGTTTCATCCAAATCGAGGTGATAGACATAATGCTGATAGCGCTAAAAGCTGCAATGACACCCAGTGGATTAACATCGACGCTAGGGTTTAATAGCATAGTGACTCCAGCCAAACCGATAATCGCGCAAATCAGGCTTTTAGCATTAGGTTTTACTTTATAAATAAGCCAGTTAAATAGCATCATTACTAATGGGAAGGTCGCGCCTAAAGTGCCTGCGACAGAGCCGGGTAGTAAATAGATGGCACACATTAAAAGAGGAAAAAATAACGCGATATTGCCTAAACTAATCAAGAGCATTTGTGACTTAGGTAAAGTGCAACGCTTAGGTTTTAATGCAAGTAAAATTAAACCGGCGGGTAATGCTCTCAGTAAGGCTAACCATGGTGCAGGTATGTCGGTAAGGTATAAGCCGATAACGGCGTAACTTGTGCCCCATAAAAAGGGTACGGATAAAGCAATGAGATAATTCATAATATTCACAGTTAGTTTTTTAAAAAGATACTTTTGCGAAAGCAATATAAGCTTTTGCCTTGAATTAAGCAACTGTCTTTTCAAAAAACTAAATTTATGTTTGAATGAATCCAAATGAAAACGGCAACGCGTTCTTGATGAGTGAGACATTCGCAGTAGGCGGCTGTTTCTGGATGAGAACTAAATAGGTAGTAGAACTTGTGGAAAATGATCACGTAGCAGATATTTTAGAGCAGTGGCGTACTCAGCGACCTGATTTAGATTGCTCTGCGGTAGCAATTGTAGGGCGCATTTCGCGCATGGAAAAAATTATGCGCCCACAAATTCTTGAGGGCATTAGTCCTTTCTCGTTGAGTGCGATTGAATTTGATATATTGGCGACTTTAAGGCGTAACAATTGCCCATTAACCCCTACTGCATTGTATCAGGCGGCCATGTTGTCATCGGGTGCTATGACCACCAATATTGATAAATTGGTCAAACGAGAGCTGGTTGAACGTACCTTTAGTGCAGAAGATAGACGCAGCTGTCAGATTGCGTTAACCAAAAAAGGCTTTTTGCTGATGGAGCAGGCATATGCTTCCCATATCGAAAATGAGCAGCGTATGCTCGAGCCGCTAAATACCGATGAACAGGAGCAGTTGGCCTCACTTTTGCAGCGTTGGCTGGTTGCTAATGAATAAGGTATAAGAATTTGTTGCTAAGGCATATTAGTAAATCAGAGATGTTGCTACTGTTTTGTTATATATCATTTTTTACTCGATGATATTTTGCCTAACATTGTAGAATCTAGGATAATGCTGGCATCACAATGGAGGCGCAGATGGTAAATAAATTTGATCTAATTATTGTAGGTGGAGGTATGGTCGGGGCAACGCTGGCCTGCGCTTTAGCGGATACTCAGCTGCAAATTGCAGTGATTGAGCCGCAGCTTGTGCAAGAATTTAATGCTGATCAGCCACATGATCTAAGAGTTTCGGCGCTAAATATAGCCTCTGAGAATATTTTAAAAAACATTGATGCTTGGCAGGGTATTGTCAATCGGCGCAGTTGTGTTTATCGCCGTTTAAAAACCTGGGAGCTAGATCAAGATCGTGCTGCTACACTCTTTGACAGTAACGATCAAAATACTGATCATTTAGGCCATATTGTTGAGAATCGAGTGATCCAGCTGGCCTTGCTTGAAAGAATGGCAAGCGCTGCAAATATCACCCTCTATCAGCATAAAACGCAGTCAATTGACGTGCAACATGGCGCAACGCTTATCGAGCTAGATAATGACCAGCAAATTATAGGAAAGCTCATTGTTGGTGCGGATGGTGGTAACTCATTAGTGCGATCTGCCGCGGGCATTGGTATCCATAGCTGGGATTATGCGCAAAGTGCACTGGTGATTAATGTCACCATGAAAAGCGCGCAGCAAGATATTACTTGGCAACAATTTACTCCGACAGGACCGCTAGCGTTTTTACCTTTGTCAGGCAGTAGCGCTTCACTGGTTTGGTACAATACACCTGCTAATATTAAAGCGTTACTTCGCTTGTCTGAAGATGAGTTCTTAGCGCAATTGGAAAGTACTTTTCCTGATGCCTTAGAGAAAGTGGAAAAGGTGCTTGCCAAAGGGGCATTTCCACTTAAAAGGCAGCATGCTAAAGAGTATGTAAAACCAGGGGTCGCGCTGATTGGGGATGCGGCTCATATGATTCATCCACTGGCTGGACAAGGGGTAAATATCGGTTTACTCGATGCCGCGCAGCTGGCTCAAAATCTATTGGCAGCAACGGGCGATAGTATAAGTAGTGCCGATGAGTATGCGCACAGTACGCAATCCGATATCGGTTCAATAGCCGTATTGCAAGCTTACGAAAAACATCGACGTAAACACAATTTATTGGTGATGCAGTTAATGGATAGTTTTTATCGGGTGTTCAGTAATAATATTGCGCCGTTGAAGTTACTGCGAAATATAGGTTTAGGAACAGCAGGGCATCTTCCTGGGGCTAAAAAGAAGGTGATGGCTTTAGCGATGGGAATCGATGGGCCGCTACCGGATTTAGCCCGAAAGCCATAGTGGCGTCTACTCTTTGCAAAGAAAAGGTCTCGTTATCAGCGTTATATTAGTATTTATGCTGAACGCAGTCTTTGTTGTAAGGTCTCTTTTAATATCAGAGAACAGAAAACCCGCGTAACGTATTCGCAATCAATGGTTTTCTCGTTACAATGCTTTATCGCGCTTATTGTTAGTGGATATAAGCGTCAACTTAATCAAAGGTTATAGTATTTATGACAAGTGTTAATTGCCACAGTAGTTTTGAGTTTATACGCAAGGAGAGCATTGAGTCGCTAAATGTTTCAATGCTAGAGTTTCGTCATCGTGAGACCGGTGCAATGCACTATCATATCGATGCCGATCAGCAGGAAAATGTATTTCTAGTGGCTTTTCGTACTGTGCCAATGGATTCAACAGGGGTGGCGCATGTTTTAGAGCACACCGCTTTATGTGGTAGTGATAAATACCCGGTTCGCGATCCTTTCTTTATGATGACAAGGCGCTCACTAAATACCTTTATGAATGCGTTTACTAGCTCAGATTGGACGGCCTACCCGTTTGCTAGTCAAAACAATAAAGATTATTACAACTTATTGGATGTCTATTTAGATGCGACGTTCCACTCACGCTTAGATGAATTAGACTTCTTGCAAGAAGGGCATCGAGTCGAATTCAAAGAGAAGGGTGATGTGAGCTCTGAACTTGAATACAAAGGTGTTGTTTACAATGAAATGAAAGGCGCGATGAGCTCGCCTATTTCTATGTTGTGGCAGACTTTTTCCAAGCACTTGTTCCCAACGCAAACTTATCATTTCAACTCAGGTGGCGATCCTGAATCGATTACTGATTTGTCTTATGAGCAGTTAAAAGATTTCTATAGCTCGCATTACCATCCTAGCAATGCGGTCTTCATGACCTTTGGTAATATTCCAGCGGCTGATCTGCAACAGCGTTTTGAGGAAGGTGCTTTAAAGGATTTCGAAAAGCTAGATATCAATGTTGCGGTTCAAGATGAAAAACGCTATTTCTCACCGGTGCGCATTGAAGAGGCGTACAACCTAGATGAAGAAAATATCGAAGCCAAAACGCATCACGTCTTAGGTTGGTTGTTGGGAGAGTCTATTGATCTTAAGCAGCAGTTAGAGGCGCATTTGCTCTCTAGGGTGTTGTTGGATAACAGTGCTTCGCCACTAAGAGCCGCATTAGAATCAAGCGATTTAGGTAAAGCACCTTCGCCTTTGTGTGGGCTTGAAGACTCTAACCGCGAAATGTCATTTATGTGTGGTTTAGAGGGCTCTGAGCCTGAATCAGCGGAGCAATTTGAAAAGCTAGTGCTTGAAGTGCTTGAGCAGGTAGAGCGTGAAGGCGTGGAGCTATCAGTGGTTGAAGCTCAACTGCATCAATTAGAGTTAGGTCAACGTGAAATAAGTGGTGATGGTTACCCTTATGGTTTGAATTTAATCATGGCTTCTATGTCTAGTGCGATTCACCGCGGTGATCCGATAGCACTATTGAATTTAGACCCAGTATTAGAGGAGTTGCGTGAGTCGATTAAAGACCCGCAATTTATACCTCACTTAATTCGTAGTTTATTATTAGATAACGCTCACTATGTGCGTTTGACTATGCGTCCAGATCAGCTGTTAGAAAAGCGCAAAGCAGCTTTTGATGAAAAGAAGTTGGCGGCGATGAAGGCGAAAATGAGCGATGATGAGCGTCAAGCCATTGTTGATCAAGCAGCCGCACTAGAGGCGCGTCAAGAGCAGGTAGATGATGCCAGCATATTACCAGAGGTGACACTACAAGATGTGCCTGCAGAGCAGTTTATTGCGCAAGGCGAGATCTTAGATATCGCGGGTCAGCAATTAGATTGGTATGGGCAGGGCACTAATGGTCTTGTCTATCAGCAAGTGATTGTTGAAATGCCCAATTTCAATGATGAGCAAAAGCAATTGTTGCCATTATTTAGTCATTGTATGACTGAGTTGGGATGTGCAGAGCGAACTTATCAGGAAAATCAGCAGTACTTGGCACAAGTCACCGGTGGTGTCAGTGCGTATTCTTCAGTGCGTGCATCGTTAAGTGATGAGCAGCAAGTCAGTGGTTATTTTGTTATTTCTGGCAAAGGTTTGGCGGCGCACCAAAGTGCATTATTAGGGATTGTTAAGGAAACGTTACTAGAAAGCCGCTTTGATGAGCTTGGGCGTATCAGAGAGTTGGTGAGTCAGTCGCGCAGTCGTAAAGAGCAAAGCATTACCGGTAGTGGTCACTCTTTGGCAATGATGGCAGCCAGTGCACAATTTGCGCCGGCAGCATTGCTTGCTCATGAGACACGAGGCCTTGCAAGCATTGCTGCTGTGAAGTTGTTAGATGATAGCTTAGAAGATGATGCGGCGCTGACTAAGCTTGCGCAAACGCTTAAGCAGATGCATCAAATGTTGATAGCAGGTCGCAGACGCTTCTTGTTAGTGGCAGAGCCTGAATTGCAGCAATCTCTGACAAAAGAGCTAGCAGATCAGTGGCAGGATGTTGAAATTACGGATTCTGATCACTTTGCATTAAAAGCGACGAGAGAAAGAGTGCAGCAGGTTTGGGTAACCAGTACCCAAGTTAATTTTAGTGCAAAAGCTTATCCAACGGTGAGTGTTGATCATCCAGATGCGCCGGCGTTGTCGGTGTTAGGTGATTTCTTGCGAAATGGCTATTTACACAGAACCATTCGTGAGCAAGGTGGTGCGTATGGTTCAGGTGCTGGACAAGATAGTGGTGATGCTGTGTTTAGGTTCTTTTCATACCGTGATCCGCGTATTGAAGAAACACTGCAAGACTTTGATAGCTCGCTTGAATGGCTGGAAAATACTGAGCATGATGAAGAGAAGTTGTCTGAGGCAATTTTGGGTGTTGTAAGTTCAATTGATAAGCCAGGATCACCTGCAGGCGAAGCGAAACAAGCTTACCATGCGAACTTATTTGGTCGTACACCAACGCAGCGACGCGCTTTCAGAGCGAAAATATTAGAAGTGAGTATCGCTGATTTGCAGCAAGTTGCGCGCACATACTTGTCGCCAGAAAAAGCCAGTACAGCCATTGTAACTAATGCTGAGTCTGCGGCATCGCTTGGTGATCAGTATCAGCGTATATCGTTGTAATTGTAGTAATCAATAGTGATGCCTCTTTAGTAGCGGTTGCATAATCGTTACTAAATGAATGCCAAATTTTACAGTTTGAAAATGTTAGGAAAGCTCAATGAAAATTGCAAAAGATAGTGTTGTACAGTTTAACTATGTGTTGAAAGACGCTGATGGAGTGGTGTTAGAGCAAACAGATACGGATCAGCCGATTGCATATTTGCAGGGGCATAACAACATGCTTGCTGGTGTAGAGCAAGCGTTGGAAGGTCATGAAAAAGGAGAGTCGGTGAGCGTGACATTACCGCCAGAGCAAGCTTATGGCAATGTGCGTGAAGATGCCTTAATGAAGATACCGGTTAAGCACTTACAGGGCGCTAAAAAATGGCGCCCAGGTATGATTGCGACGGTTAACTCTGAAAAAGGGCAGCATCAAGTGACGGTTGTTAAGTTAGGTCGTTTTATGGTGACAGTTGATAGCAATCATCCTTTTGCGGGTAAAACACTGACCTTTGATATGGATATTATCGATATCAGAGCAGCAACAGCTGATGAGATTTCTCATCGTCACGCCCATGGTGCAGGTGGTCACCACCACTAAAAGCGATTAGCAAGTGCTGTGTTTGGCAGTGCTTGCTGGTTATTTGTTAGTTATGTATTGTTTCCTTTATTCTATTCGTTTATCTCCTTTCTCTTGTTAGTCTTTGTCTATGAAAACACCATTAAGTATATATCAGCATAATATAGATTCTTTAGGTTTCCTGGTTGATAGCGCACAAACAGAGGCGATGAATGCAGTGCAAAAACTGTTTTTAGAAGTCGTTGATTCAAGTGCGGGTGCTGCCTCTAGCTTGTATTTGTGGGGCCGTGTTGGGCGAGGCAAGACCTATGTCATGGATTGCTTTTTTGAAGCGTGTGAGTGTTACGAGAGTGGGCTGAGCATTAAGCGCATTCATTATTATCGTTTTATGCAATATCTGCATGCGCAATTAGTGGTACATCAAGGGCGTAAAGACCCATTAGTGTATGTCGCTAAAGACTTATTTAGCACGCATCGAATATTGTGTTTGGATGAGTTTTTTGTATCCGATATAGCTGATGCAATGTTGTTGGGCCGGCTAATAAAAGTATTGTTTGAGCAAGGTCTAGTGTTAGTCGCTACTTCAAATGTAGAGCCGAGTCAGTTGTATAAAGAGGGGTTGCAGCGTGATCGTTTTTTACCGGCGATTAGTGTACTTGAGCACTATTTAACGATTGTCCATATGTCAGGACTGGGTGATCATCGATTGGCTAAGGCAAGTGGGTTTGCGCATTATTATGTTGAGTCATTGCTATTGAGTCCTCAAATAGAGCAAAGTATCGTTTATCAGCGTTTTATAGCAGATATTGAACTCGCTCAAAAAGCTGCGCAAATTGATCGTAACAAAAGTTTATCGATAGAGTCGCGCAAGATTGAGTGCCTGGCTAAAGCATCGGGTTTCTATTGCTTTGATTTTGAACAGTTGTTTGTCGGGCCGCGCTCAGCAAATGACTATATTGCGCTTTCAAAAATGGTTGATACTGTCTATATATTAAATGTACCGCAAATGGGTGGTGCGCTGAATGAGCGTAAAGTGGCTAGAGGCACTGAAGATACTTTTAATATTAATCAGAAGGTGGCAGATAGGCCGTTTATTTTAGCAAAAGGCGATAATGAGGCGAGGCGCTTTATCAGCTTTATCGATGAAATGTATGATCAGCGCTGCAAGGTAGTGATTGGCTGCGTGGTTGAATTGCAAGAAATGTATTTAGGTGGGCGTGTCGAATTTGAGTTTGAGCGCACTACTAGCCGCATCATTGAAATGCAAAGCGAGCAGTACAATAATCTTGGCTGATGGCTGATGGCTGATGGCTGATGGCTGATGGCTGATGGCTGATGGCTAGAGGTGCTAATGACACAAAGCGGACGTGTCAAAAGCGAAGGGACGTCCCAGCTGTCCATCTTGCTGCACTTATTATGTGCTTTTTGACGCATTGGCCTCCATTGCTCTTACTGACGACCAAGTAGATACGCTATATGGTACGAGATATGTAAGTACAATTTGGAAAATACTTTTACCGGTAAGCGTCATTGTTAATATTTTGTCTCCATGGTTTATGAATGCTAATACAGTGCCAACTACTAAGGTTATCTTAATAGTTCTGGTTGCCACATCTAGAGACAACGCCAGCGAAAATAATCCTTGACTGGCTAACTCAGTACTAGGTCTATTTACCATTATCTATTCCTGGTATGTAACGCTGCCAACAACGGGAGGCTTGTTGCATGGCTTTATAGTATGGTAACTCAAGGGTATTTGGGGTGCCCAAAACAGTCATTCTACTGCAGTAATCATTGATGAGTCTATTAGCTACGTAATAGAGAGTGGATAATCGCCATCAACAACACCTGTGTTATTAGTAGATGGGGCGTTTCGCAAGCTTGCTTCCTGTTGAGGTTAGTACTTTAAGCTCTTCGATATTAGTTAAGTTATCTCTAAAGAACTTACAGTGACTCTATTATTTAACATAGCCACTGTCACTCTGAATATTTAGTACGGATTATATTAAGCACTTACGCAATACGTACCTTTTATCCCAGCTTTAGATTTATTAGATCTTGCTTTCATGCAGCCTTTGTGAGAACTGTGCTCCGAAATCTTATTATTAGCCTTGTCTTTTAATACAGTTCTATCTCCTGCAAGCGCGGTACTACTTATAAAAACACTCACTAAAATTAATGCTATTTTAAACATACATTTTCTCCAATATATTTTGGGTTGATAAATCACGAAGGGTAGGTAAGTCAGGGCATAAGCCAAATCCCCCATTTATAATGGGAGTTCAGAACTGAATCAGAAAACCAACAAATTTGATTATAGATAAACTCAAGTAAGTAGCAACGTTTATTCCATACAGAGCTCATCGAAAGGTGGGACTAGCTTTAGTAGCTTGAAGAAT
>Ga0209292_1002995_pt1 | contig 18916 bp, 13 predicted proteins | sample GOMGulsemesocosm_2_FD_184634 | JGI IMG/M metagenome (GOLD analysis project Ga0209292, IMG submission 184634) | Methane-oxidizing microbial communities from mesocosms in the Gulf of Mexico - GOM9C Gulf of Mexico (SPAdes) (version 2) | ecosystem: Environmental > Aquatic > Marine > Cold seeps... | reverse complement strand
GAAAATGATCAAGTAAAACTAAAAGCACTACATCATGAATTAGCCAATTTAAAAGATGAGCGAAATGTTATTAATGCAAAATGGGAAAGTGAAAAAGCTGTTGTAGATGATGTGCAAGAAGCCAAAGAAGCTATTGAAAACTATAAATTAGAAGCAGAAAGAGCAGAAAGAGATGGTGACTATGGTGCAGTAGCCGAATTACGCTATGGAAAGATTAAAGAAACGCAAGAAAAACTAGACGCATTAAAAATCACCTTAGAGAATCAACAAGAGAACGTGTTAATAAAGGAAGAAGTTACTACTGATGATGTTGCTGAAATTGTAGCAAAATGGACTGGGATTCCAGTATCAAAAATGATACAATCGGAGCGAGAAAAATTATTACAATTAGAAACCGAATTACACAAACGTGTCGTAGGTCAAAACGAAGCGATTGAGGCTGTTTCTGATGCTATTCGTCGTTCACGAGCTGGATTACAAGATCCTAAAAAACCAATTGGTTCATTCTTATTTCTAGGAACAACTGGTGTTGGTAAAACAGAGCTAGCTAAAGCACTTGCCCAATATTTATTTGACGATGAAAGTGCAATGACAAGGATTGATATGAGTGAATATCAGGAAAAACATTCCGTAAGTAGGTTGGTTGGTGCTCCTCCGGGGTATGTTGGCTATGACGAAGGTGGGCAATTAACTGAAGCCGTAAGACAACGTCCGTATTCTGTAGTGTTATTAGATGAAATTGAAAAAGCACACCCTGATACATTCAATATACTTTTACAGGTTTTAGATGAAGGTAGGTTAACGGATAACAAAGGGAGAGTTGCAGATTTTAAAAACACCATCATTATAATGACTTCCAATATGGGAAGTACTATTATTGAAGATAAATTTACAGCAATTCCAGATATTGATACCGCTATTGAGGTTGCTAAAATTGAAGTTCTAGGGCTTTTAAAACAAACCGTTCGGCCAGAGTTTATCAATCGTATTGATGATATTGTTCTATTTACTCCATTATCAAAAACAGATATTGAAAAAATTGTGCATTTACAATTAAACTGGGTTAAAAAACTAGTTGCTCAACAACAAATAACTTTAGACGCAACTGATGAAGCCGTTAAGTTACTAGCAGATAAAGGATACGATCCTCAATTTGGTGCACGTCCGGTAAAACGAGTAATACAGAAATTAGTTCTTAATCAATTATCTAAAGAAATCCTATCAGGAAAAGTAACTTCCAATAGTGCTATACTATTAGATGCTTTTAATGATGAATTAGTATTTAGGAATTAAAAAAAACTCCTACTTATTCAAAAAGCTTCATATGCAACTATGAAGCTTTTTTGGTTATACTTAATACCCGAATTAATAATACAACCCATGAATAATCGTAATATGTTAGTACCTATAAAACTTTATCATAATTGAGTTGAAGTACACATAAATTTTATTTCTGAAAACTATGCTATAGCAACTATTTTCTATATTTCTTTGACACAATTTTTTTCTGCTTCATAGGAGTCGCAGCCTTAGGGAATCTTACATCTGCATTTTTGGAGTTTACGGTTCCGTCTTTTGCCAACTCATCTTTTCTATTTGCTACCACTTGATAGCTAAAAGATACATTTGACCTTCCTTTTAATAATTCTTTAACTGAAAATCCTTTCAATGATTTATTTGTAACATAAACACCATTACAATCACCCTCTAATTGTACATATACACGAAGTGGATGCTTTTCATTTACCACAATATTGTGTGTAAAAATAGGATCTAATTCAATTATAGCTTCTCCATTAACTAATTTTCCTTGCCCATGATCTTCAAATAAAATTTCTGGTGCTTCAGGACAAAACATATTTACTCTTCCTCCTTCTGGAGTATCTACTATTGTAGCTACTGATCCTGTTCCGTTAATCTTATACCAAGTACCTCCTATTCTAGCAGAAACATACGCATATTCATTTGCTACAAGAGAAGTAGTGTTCATCTTCCCTACAATATAAGCACCTGCTTCATCATTTGTATTTGCATTAGAAAATCTATAAGCCGCCATACCAATATCCTTCCCCGTAAAAGCACCTCCTGAACCTTCCGGAGGAACAACTGCACTGGTAACTTCACCTACACCTACAAGTCCTACAGCTGCTGTTCCTGGAGCATAACCATACATTGCTACGGCGGTATCCCCAGATGCTTGAGCATATATTGATGTGTAATCATTACCACTAGAGTAGGCATTTATGGCATAATCACCAGTAACAGAAAAATAATCACCCGCAATAGGAGTTGGTGTATTAATACTTACTTGATCGTTTACTCCACTTACAAGGAACAAGTCAGTATTTGACATACTTTCCACCTTAAAATCGGTATCTACTGTTGTACCTGGGTTAATTTTTACTTCGTTACCTGAGCCTGTCTCAGTTAATTCAACTAATGGTGTTCCACCAGCAACTAGAGCTAGTTGATCTGCTCCTAGTCTTCTCATACCAGTATTCACGTCTCCTTGCCAAGCAAAAGAAGGGTTTGTATCACTTGTACTAGTTGTTATTCTAGCATGCCCCCCTGTAGTAAGCCTCAATTGCTCAGTATTATTTGTATAAAGATATAAATCTTCAGCATCTGTAGTCCCTAAAAAGTTGGTTCCTGCAGTAGTGCCTGTATTCCCTGTTAAAGACCAATCAGTACTTGATGAACTTCCTAAACGTATCCAATCCGTACCGTCATTAACATAAAACCCTGGAGTAACATCACCAGCTGTTGCAGTATTATAAACAATCATACCAGCTACATCTATACTCAAAGGGCTTGGACTGTTAGTATTGGTAAGTGCTAAACGGGGTAATAATAATCCACTTGTAGTACTTGTAATATCCAACACTGCATCAGAATTAGGACTTGTAGTACCTATACCTACTTGTCCGACCGTTAAATAAGTTATCAATAAAACGGGAAATACTAATAATTTTTTCATAATTTCGGGTATATAAAAATTGCTGAAGCAATAGTACAATCCTATTCATTTTTACTACATAAGATTTAGGCATTTGGTGTGTGGATTAAAAAACAGATGTGTGGATTCACGGAAAAGCTACGATTTTAAAGAGGTTTCAATAACTTCTCATATAATATTCAATACAATTAATGAACAAAACAATTTTAATTTCACCTATAATAATTGCTTTATTTTTTAGCATTTCGCTATACTTAAAATCAAGTAAAAAAAATTATCACTTCAAAATATTAGGAAACTACTTTATTTTATATGTTATATTATTTACTAGTATGACAGTAGTTGGCATGTTTAATAATGATTCAAGTATCGAAAATTTTGTAGCTATTTCGTCATTCCTGTTTTTTACAATATCCATTACCATCCCCCCAACGTTTTATTTATACGTTGTGTATTTGTCAGATTTAAAAGATGAAAAATTAAAGTATCATTATTACTTACCTTTATTATTACTAATCATAAATTGTATTTCATTTACCTCCTTTTTGATTAATACTGATGAAAATTCATATACGCATGAATTAGTAAGTAGCTTTGCTACTGGAGCAAATTTACTTGCCATATTATTTATATTTCCGATTCAAAATGTGTATTATATTTTAAAAACTATTAAAATATATCAGCATCATAAAATTGAAATCAACAAGGTGTTTTCTTATAAAAAAGGGATCGATTTAAAATGGATGCTACATTATATTTTGGGATATATAATTTTCATCATAGGCTTATATCTAACACAACTTGCGCCAAAAATAAGTTTACATATTCCGATACGTATTTTTTTATCAGCCTACTTTTTGTACATCGGAATAAAAGGATTAAAACAATATAGAGTTACCTTTAAAGAGGATAACCATACGGTAGATAATGATGAAAAAACAGTTCCTAGTGATGAATTAAAACAAAAAATAATAAACGCTATGACTACTAACGAATTGTTTTTAGATTCCGAATTGACCGTACATAAATTAGCAAAAACAATAAACTCTAATAGCAAATATATTTCAAACATCATAAATACAGAGTTAAATCAGAATTTTGCTGCATTTATTAATACCTATAGAATTGAAAAAGCGAAAGACTTGTTAATAGATAATGATTACGATAATTATACTATTGAAGCAATAAGTAAGGAAGTAGGGTTTAATTCAAAATCAGCCTTTAATATTGCTTTTAAAAAAATCACGAGTCAAACTCCTTCAGAATATAGGAAAAATTAAAAAGCCTCATGTGCACACATGAGGCTTTATTGCTATAATTAACAATACCCAAATTGACATTATAACACCCGAATTTTAATAAATTATTTCCTTTCAGAGATTAATTTATTTACTAATTCTTTTAAATCTGAAACCTCAGACTTTAATTCTTCTATTTGAACTTGTTGCTCTTGTATTGCTTTTACTGTAACTGGTACAATATCAGAATACATAACACCATACATATTGTTTTCTTTATACTCTACAGTTTTACTTTTCTCATCAATTACTTTCCAATCGTGAGTTTTTACAACTTCTGGCAATACACCAACTAAATCTTGTGCAATAAAACCTAACTTTTGTTTAACTAACTCACGAGGAGCATTGTATTCTTTTTGTCGTTGTAATTGTTTTTTATAATCAAAAGAAACTGGTTTTAATTTCATTATTTCATTTAAACCATATTTTAATTCATTGATATTACTCTTACTTCTTCTATCAGATACAGTAACGGTATTTTGAACATAAATATCCTCCCATTCACCAGTAGTAGTTCCATTATAATTTGTTATAGAAGCTGTGTTTCCTAAATCAGCAAATGAAAACGCTCCATAAAAAGGGCTAAATGCAGCGGAAGATTCCATGTACCATTCGGCTTGACCATCTATTATATGCTCAATAGATCCTAGTTTCACAGCACTACCACCAGAAGTATCACTAATTGGACTTTGAAAACCTGCGACAACATCTACAGTATATGTATTACCTCCTTCTGTAAGCGTAGTATTGTTTAAAGTTCCACTTGGGAAACTTGCATACCCAAAACCTGCATAGTCATTAGCAACATTTGTTTGCATAATTGTAGTGTTATTACCTTCTATAACAAATTCACCTGTAGAAGTCCCATCAAAGGTTAAGTCATTATTATTTAAATCAATTGTAGTGTTTTTAACTAAAGTTCCTCCAAGCTGAACATTACTACCTGTTAGTGTTAAGCCGTTATCAAAAGTATAACTTCCTCCTCCTCCTGGAAGTGTCACTGTGTTTCCATTAGAGATAGTTAAATCACTTCCTGAAATACTTAGTGTTTGGCTATCAGTTCCTCCACCACTTGCAGCGGCTTCCCAAGTTGCATTACCATTTGCATCTGAAGTTAAAACATAACCTACTTGTTGTTGTCCATCTTCTAATCTAAACACATATGATCCGGCTCCAGCGATTGTATTTTCATCAACTACAATATTGTCTACTGAAGCACCATAGTCATTGTTACCTATATACTGAAAACGTAATGTATAATCATCTGTTGCTATATTTGTACCTGAAAAAGTAAATGTACCTGAATAAGATGTGTTTACATCTGTTGCGCTAGCTGAAACTAAAGACGATGCAACGGCATTATCTGTTTCATTATATAAAGTTGCAATAAAAGATTCGCCTGCTCCACCAGAAAGTTGTCTATACCTGTAATCAAAAGTAATATCTAAAGAAGTTGCAGTAGCTGAAGGAGATAATTGAGTGGAAACAAATGTCTCGTTTTGATTAACTGCTTCATATTGAATTTCTATCCATTGTCCAATACAACTTGTACATTTAATACTAACATAATCTGTTGCTGCATCAACAACTTCCCAAACCTCAGAACCACCTGCTGATATTTGATATTCATTTGGACTTACTGTACTTGTAACACTACCTAGTGTAGAACCTGAGAAATCTTGTGAATATAAATTATTTATAGCTGCAGCTGGAACAGTCGTAGTTCCTGTAATATGGAATTTAGTAGATGGTGCAGTGTTACCAACACCTACATTACCTGTATTTGCATTATACATATCATTTCCATTGGCATGCATAGTCCAATCATTATCTGCACCACCAAAAGGAACCCATGCAGTACTATTATAATAATAAAAACCAGGTGTATTGTTAGTTTGATAAATCAACAAGCCTGTTGCTGGTGCGGTAATTAAATCTCTTTCTGATTCTGTCATTCTAGGAGTTAACATTCCTTGGGTTGTGGAATCTAATTCTAAAATTGAACTTGCATCAGGCGTAGTTGTACCTATTCCTACTTGAGAATAAGTAGTAATAGTGATACATGTGAATAGGGCAAATAGTAAATTTTTCATTTTTCGGGTTTTATTTTCACGCAAAAATAATTTCAAATAACCTATTTCATGTCCTGATTCACTACTAACACGTACTAATTCGTGTAATTAAACATGCTAATTCAGTGAATTAGCACATCAAGTCATTGTTATATTTTTAACATATTATATTACTTTTTAATATTTTTATAAATACAATTTTATTCATGAAAGATATTATACATTTGTACAAGAAGATGAAAAAACACGATTTAGCCAGTTACTGATACCAATGGAAAACCTAAATTTAAGCATTGTCAACCTATTAAATATCGTAACATTATGTGTTACAACGCTCTTTATTTTTCAAATTTATTTTTTGAAGAAAGGAAATAAATCAAATACTTTTTTTTCTATTTATCTAACCAATATTGCTATTATTTTAGCGTTCTTTTTGGTTTTAGACTTAGATTATGAAATGATTGCATATGGTTTAATCCCCTTTTTGCTATTAGCTGTTTTATCAATCGGTCCAATGTTATGGATATATGTGAAACTTGTTACTGGTGATGAATTAAAACAGTTAAAAAAACATCTTTATTTACCAATTGGATTTGGTTTAATATCTTTTGTTTTAATAAGTACCGATTTTATTATTTCAGATGAAAAAATTTCTCTCTATATAAGGTTAATTGTTCTATATATAACAATAACAGGAATAACCGCAATTTTCATATTACAAAACGGGTATTATAGTTACCTATCATTAAAACTATATAAAAACCATATTAAAAATTTAGGTAACACATTTTCATATACAGAAAAAGTAAATTTAAATTGGTTTAAGTTACTTATTTATGGTTACTTTTTTTTAATAATAGGATTGATTGTGTCTAATATAGCAGATGATTCTATATCATATTTTATGTTTTATATAATATTACTTACTTATGTAATATTTTCTGGCTACAATGCTTTAAAACAAAATCCAATTTTCAAAGATTTCAAAGTAAAAGTCAACCCGATAGCCAGTATTCCTGAAGAAACTAATACAAAATTATTTAAAGAACTTAAAAGCAAACTTTTAACAACCATGGATGAAGAAAAACTGTTTTTAGATTCATCATTAACCATTCATTCTTTGGCTAATAAATTAAACTCTAATAATAAATATGTTTCACAATTAATCAATAATGATTTAAATAAAAATTTTGTGATGTTTGTTAACGAATATCGAATTAATGAAGCTAAAAAATTACTCCTTAATGAAGCTAATAAAAACATAACTATTGAAAGTATTGGTTATGAATCAGGTTTTAAATCGAAAACCGCTTTTAACAGAGTTTTTAAACAGTTTACTTCTCAAACTCCCACAGAGTATATACAACTACACAAGCAATAAATATACATCCTAAAAAATAGAATTAAGCCTTTAAGGATATATTTTCATTTCTTGTAAGGCTTATAACATTTTAGTACTGGCAGGATCTTATTAATAAATGTGATTTTTCTTAAAAGTAAAAAGCCCCATGTAGATGCATGGAGCTTTTTTACAGTAATTATTAATAACTAATTATACCCTATTAATTATCTAATTGTTTCCATACTGAACCATTATAACCAAAAAAATGACCATCTTGGAAAACTATCGTTCCAGCACCTCCAGTTGGAGCATTGGTAAAGTTATCTGATATTACTCCCGTAACAGTTGGGGAAGCTCCAATTTTTATACTACCCAATACTTCTAATACTTCTTTAACAGTATCTCCTAAAACAACATCACTTACTGGCACCTTCCCTATTCTAACATGCCCTTTATTTTCATTCTCTGCATCAATAAACATGAGCACATGTTCTGTACCATATGCATCAGACGCTAAAAATTCCCAAGCATTAGGGTCTGTATTAAATCGTAATGTACCATTCCAGTCAGTGTCCAATTCTTCTATTATTATGGCTCCTCCTGGTGTTGCGCTTCCTGTTGTACTATGCATACGTATAATTGGTGTAACTTGTCCGTCTATATGAATTGCATCAGTTGGGTTATCTGTACCTAAACCTAAACGTCCTGTATCTGTAATAATCACATCATTACCTGCTGTTTTTGCTTGTGAAGCAAAAATTCCATCTACAGGAGCTGCAGTATCTTCCCATTCACTATTTTTAAAAAATGGCACCCATTTAGTCAAAGAATTATCCCAATAATGAAATCCTTTGGTGAATACACCTACATCTGTAGTAAGATAAACCAACATTGAATTTTGTGCAGCAGTAGGGTTTACAGCTGGAAATACATCAATTCTAGGTATTAATATTCCATCATCATTTGCAGGGCTGGATATACTTGAAGCGGTGATGTCCAAAATACTATTTGGAGTGGTATTTCCTATTCCTACTTGTGCTGATATATTTAAATAAACACAAAAAATTAAAAAATTAAAAAATTTCATTTAGCTAAATCTTTAAATATTAATTAGTTAACAAAGTTACCCATAACCACTCTTTATTTTCAATACATATATAGCTACTTATAATACAATTATATCCTTTAAAAAATTTACATAAAAAAAACCGTTTTAGATAAACTAAAACGGTTTGATAAGAATATAAATGTTTTTATTAAGCTTTCACTTTACTAGCACTACAAGCTTTTTTAGCTTTAGAACAAGATGCTTTTGACTTAGAACAAGATTTTGTTGCTTTTCCAGGGTTTCCTTCAACTGACTTCTCAGATCCAGAAACAGCTTTTGCTTTTGAAGCACTACAAGCTTTCTTTTCTTTTGAACAAGATGCTTTTGACTTTGAACAAGACTTAGCTGATTTCCCAGCATTTCCTTCAATAGATTTCTCTGATCCAGCTACTGCTTTTGCTTTACTTGTACAACACACTTTTTTTGCTGAACATGCCTTTTTTGAAGAAGTAGTTTTTGTTTCTATATATGCCACTTTAGCAACTTCAGCTTTTACTGCTTGCTTCATTTCTGTTGTAGCTTTTTTAGTTACTTCTTTTGTCGCTTTTCTGTTTTCTTGTGCAGTTGAAAATGCGACAAAAAATAAACCAAAGGCTAGTGATAAAATTAACTTTTTCATGATATTAAATTTTAGTTTGAATGATTTTTAGTAAATATATCAATAATAAACAGTTATATTATATAATGAAATGTTAATTTTCTTCTAAAGGTTTTTGCTTATGTGTCTTTTTACTACCTGCATACATTTCATATTTAACCAAACGAGATTCTAATTTTCCGTTAAATAATTTAATTTTTCGAGAAGGTCTTAACCCTACAGATTTTATTCCTTCCAAATTTGAGGTAATAAACCAAGCATTTGTATTTGTATACCCTTGTTTTAAAGTATCGCCTATTTGACCATAAAATTCTTCTACATCAACCGGTAACCTTTCCCCATATGGTGGGTTAAATAATATATGTAGTTTACTATCTGATTTTTTAGACGATTTAAAAAAGTCTTCTTGTTCTACACTTATGTATTCTGATAAATTAGCATTCTCAATATTATCCTCTGCTTTTCGCATTGCAGAAGGCGCTTTATCATAACAGATGATATTATGATGAAATTCTCGTATTTTATTCAAACAAGACTCCTCTATTTTATTATACAACTCTTCATCAAAATCCAACCAAGTTTCAAAACCGAATTGCTTTCTATTAATATTTGCTGGAATATTACATGCAATCATTGCAGCCTCTATTGCTAAAGTTCCACTACCACACATAGGATCTAACAAATCACATTGTCCGTCCCATCCAGACAGCATAACTAATCCTGCTGCTAACACTTCATTTATCGGAGCAATATTAGTTGAAGTTCTATACCCACGTTTATGCAATGATTCCCCAGAACTATCTAAAGAAATAGTACATTCATTTCGTTGAATATGTACATTAATACGTAAATGAGGATTATCCAAATCAACATCAGGACGAGTTCCTTCTGTATCTCTGAATTTATCAACTATAGCATCTTTAGTTTTATATGCTATAAATTGTGAATGGGTAAACTGTTCCGAAAATACGGTAGCATTTATAGCTAAGGTATCGGTTGCATTTAAATATTTATTCCAAGGCATTTTATACACCTGATCATATAAGTCTTGTTCATTTCTTACTTTAAATGTTTTTATAGGTTTTAAAATTTTAATTGCTGTACGCAAACTTAAATTAGCTTTGTACATAAAGCCAGTATCTCCTTCAAAGCTTACATTACGAACACCCACTTTCACATGTGCGCCACCAAGGTTACGCAACTCACTTGCTAAAAGTTCCTCAAAGCCAAATAATGTCTTGGCAACCATTTTAAAATTATCTCCCATAGCTTGCAAAAATACAGTATTTTTGCTTTTAGTTTTATAAAAGGCACTTCAAAGTGCATTAGAAACTGTCAGAAGGTTTAATTCTTTAACGTATTTACTTCCTTAATCAATATTAAGTGAATTTATACCTCTAGAATTTCTTTGAATTATTTATTAAAAAAAGATATCATTACGAGCAATAGTTTTATGGCTATAAAAAAAGACACCGATAATTGGTTTGCCTCATGGTTTGACACCAAATACTACCATCTTCTATATAATGATAGAGATGATAAGGATGCACAATTATTCATGAAACACTTAAGCAACTATCTGAATTTACCTGAGAACGGCAGTATTTTGGATTTAGCTTGTGGTAAAGGAAGGCATGCTACTTATTTAAATTCATTAGAATACAACGTTACTGGTGTTGATTTATCAAAAAATAGCATCGATTACGCAAAGCAATTTGAAAACGACACACTGAAATTTGATGTTCATGATATGAGATCAACTTACCCTGAAAAGTTTGATGCCGTTTTTAATCTTTTTACTAGTTTTGGTTATTTTGATAATGAAAATGATAACATAAATACACTTAAAGCAATACAAAATAGTTTAAATGAAAACGGCTTTGGTGTAATTGATTTTATGAATGCAGATTTCATAATTGACAACCTAGTTGCTGAAGAAACTAAAACCGTTGAACATATCGATTTTCACATTAAACGATATGTAAAAAATAGCTTTATTTACAAAGAGATTCGCTTCACGGATAATGATGAAGACTTCTTCTTTACTGAAAAAGTTCAAGCAATTCGTTTAACTGATTTTGAGCAGTATTTTAAACAAGCTGGTATTACTTTGTTAGATATATTCGGTGATTACAAATTGAATAAATTTTATACAGCTTCATCTAATCGTTTAATTTTGATTTTTAAATGATCACTTACATACTCCCTATATTGTCGGTATTAGTAGGATTCCTATTTGTACTTGTTTTTAAACCACAAAAGAAAAAGAATTTAAAATTATTATTAGCCTTTAGTGGAGCGTTTCTATTAGGAATTACCATATTTGAAATGTTACCTGAAATATTTCAACAACACCATAATACTAAAACAATAAGTTTGTTTATTGTTTTTGGAATTTTACTGCAAATATGTTTGGAATTCTTTTCTAAAGGCGCGGAACATGGCCATGTACATTTACATGAAGAAGACAGTCAATTTCCTTGGATGTTATTTGTTAGTTTATGCTTGCACTCATTAATCGAGGGGACTCCTTTAAATCATCATGATAATATTTTATATGGTATCGTAATTCATAAAATTCCTGTGGTTATTATATTATCTACATTTTTTATGCAATCTGCTTTGAAAAAGTCATCTATTGCTTTCTTCTTAATACTTTTTGCTTTAATGACTCCGTTTGGAACTTACTTAATTAGTGAATTTCCTAGTTTATCAAATTATTCATCACATATCATGGCAATGGCTGTAGGGATATTTTTACATATATCTACAACTATATTGTTTGAAAGTAGTGAAGGACATAAATTTAATTTAGTAAAACTTATTATCATTACAATCGGTTTATTTTCAGCATATTTCATCTAAGTCATCAGTGACCTTAACATTAATTTTTGACAAATACTATTTAAATAAAATGTTTAACAGAGAAGAATCAAGACAATTAAGAGAGTTATTTTGGACAAGCTACGGAAAGTCTTTTCCAAGAAAATGGCTACTATACAATACTAAAATAAAAGATCTTTCCTTAAAATTTCAAGCAGATAGAAAAACAGCTTTAATATGTATTGATATTGAAAATGAAGATGAATACGATCGTTTAGAGCAATATGAAAAGTTTGAATCCTTAAAAACTATACTTGAAACAGAATACCTTCCAGAAGTTATTTTTGATGATGATTACTATTTAGAAAAATCACAAAAATCTATTTGTAGAATATATGTACTTCATGAAAAAAAATTCAGCATCCATAACAAAGATACTTGGAGAGATGCTTATGAGTTTTTTAATAAGCATATGGACTTATTAGAATCCTTCTTTTTAGAGTATAAAGACTTTATTGAGATTAAAGAGTAATTTTATTACTTAAGTTTCATAAAAAAAGCGTTTATTCCTATTGGAATAAACGCTTTTTTATTGCTATAAATATCTATTACAATTTACTCTGTTCTTCTGTTTCTTCTTCTTTAATCTTAACTTTTATAAGTATATCTTCTTTTTTCTTTTTATATACTTCTACCACAAATTCGTTCTCCTTCGTTTGTTCAACTCTACCAGTCTTAAATTGATAAGCAGCTAAACCTCCTTTTAATTTTCTAGAATCAAATATTGCTCCTTTAGTAACATCACCAGTTGTGTTATTAATTTTACAAGCAATTAAATATCCACCCATTTTATCTGTATGATAAGCAGGAGCCTTATCTAAAGGCAATTTGATGTTTTTAATATTATCAAGGTAAATTAAATAATGATTGTTATTCGTGAAAAAATGAGAAAATGACATTCCTCCATCTCCACTTAAGCCTTTTTGTCTTTTTGGTATTTTACGCATCCAATCCAAACTACCAGAAGCATTAATTTTGGTTACCAATATATCGTTATAGTGGTATGTATATCTTATTCTCATTCCCTTAGAAGAATGGGAAATATGCTCTTTAATATAAAATTGTTCTCCAATAACATCAATACTTCCGTTTTCATGGAAAAACAATTTTCTTAATTTTAATGATTTGAACTCAGCTTCATCTTTTTTCTCTTTCTTTTTATTTTTCTTAATTACTTTTTTCGAAGCATATTGATTTAGTATTTCAACAGGTATTTCATAGAAACTTTCTGCAGGAACACTCTCTATCATATCTGTTTTAAAAACGACCACTCCATCAACATCAGACCAAGATTCTCCATCGTTATAATACCCTGCACAAAAAATCTCTTTTTTATCATTAATAAACAAACCTAACTCACTAACATATTTGTCACCAATGTTAATTTTATTTACAACAAGCTCTTTTGTATTTCTTTCATATTTAAATAATTCCAAATGATAATTAGACTCATCTTTCCTTTTATCTTTATTACTATCATCAAAATATTTTTTTACCAACACATAAATATTTGCATCAAAATCAATTGCATAATCCATTATATCCATTTGGCGCTCGGTGTAGGGCATTTTGAATTCACCTCCCCATATTTCACTTAAATCTTTACCAAATACTTTCAACCCAATAATATCATGACTTTTTTTGTCATTTTTTACTTTTGGTTTTTTTCTGTATTTAACTAAAAAATTAGGGACATTTTTTAGTTTTATAATATTAAACTTATCTGTAACTTTTAATCCAAACCCACCAGATGTTCTTACTTGAGTACCAGAAAGCTTACCATCTATAGAAACAATTTTATTATCAAAACCTTCAGCTAGCTTACCATCAGTAAAACTTATTTTTTTAACAAATAAGCGCTCTTTTTTATTTTTTCCACCATCCCAAGATGAGTAATAAATAAAAATATTTTCTTCTATTTGTCTAATCCCTTCTAATTCCCAATTTTTAGGAAACAAATCACTTATTTTATATTCTGTCCTAACAAGTTCTTTTAAACTACTTGCATCGAATTTTTGAACAAGAATGTTTTTTTTACTCTTTTTGAAAGTTATAATATTATCCTCATAAGAAAAGTAATATTTGTCTCCATCAAACACTTTATATGGTTTACTAATTGAATACGAATAATCTTTCGATAGTTTTACTTGTGCTGTGACACTTCCTAATGTTAATAAACACAGTAGTGCTAATAATTGTTTTTTCATTTTTAAGTTTAGTTTAATTTATAATATGTTGTATTCTTTTATCAATAAAATCAACTGGTTTACGGCTCATTTTAGGAAAACGAAGTTTATTAATATCTTTAGCATCATGAAACTCAATTACTGGTGCAACACGCAATTTAGCTCTAAAGTGATCTTTAATTTTCGTTAAAAAATTAGCAGAAGTATCTTCTGAGGCAATTTTTATTAAAATTTCATCCGTACCTATGTCGTTTGTACTAATTTCAATAATACAACAATCCACTTCATCAAAATGATTTAATAAATCGTGCATTGCTGGAGGATATAATGTGGTTCCTTTATATTTTACCATTTGCTTTTTCCTCCCCACTACAGGTCCTAAACGCATCGTATTCCTCCCACATTCACATGTATTATAATGTGCCTTAACTACATCTCCTGTTTTAAAACGTAATAATGGCAACGCTTCAAAACCAAGAGTTGTAATTACTAACTCCCCTTCTTCTCCATCCTTTACCTCATTTCCATTATCATCAATAATTTCAGTGATGATTAATTCCGGATGATGATGTCCTCCATGTAAATGCTCACACTCTGTAAAAGCAGTTCCCATTTCGGTAGATGCATAGGTAGAGTGTAATTTCACATCCCATTTATCAGTAATTTTTTTTGATAGTGTATTTAATGAGAAATTTTCCTTTCGTAATGATTCTCCAATACATATCACTCCTTTGACACTAGAAGCATTATAATCAATACCATTAGCTTCAGCATATTGAATTAATTTCAATAAGAATGACGGAACGGCAATCAAGTAAGTAGGTTTAAATTTTATAATAGAATCCCATTGTAATTCAGGAATTCCTGCACCTACACGAATCATTCCAGCACCTAACTTTCTAATCCCTAAAAAATACGCTAGTCCAGCCATAAACCTTCTGTCCATGGTAGTCATTAACTGCACAACATCATTTTTAGTCACGCCAGCACAAGCAAAAGAAATAGCTTCATTATACGCCAATCGGTCTAAATCATTATCTGTTAAAGCAAATGTTACTGGTTTCCCTAAAGTACCTGAAGTAGTTACATAATCAATGATTTCGTTTCGATCAACACATATAAAATCATCATTATATTGTTGTAAATCATCTTTAGTAGTCAAAGAAATTTGTTGTAAATCTTCAATCGTTTTAATACTTGAAATATCAATATTATCCGCTGCAAATTTGCGCTTATAAAAAGAAGACTTAGAACTTAAATATTGCAATAGTTCGACTAATTTTTCATTCTGAAATGATTTAATCTCAGCTGTTGATGCTTGTTCTATTTCTGGAATCATTTTTAATAGTGTCATTAATCGATTTTATTTTTACATTTTTTCAAATGCTTTTCTACCGCTTTTTTATCAGGAACAGTTGTAATTTCTTTTTCTAATGCTAATTCAAAATACGGTAATGCCTTTGCATACTGTTTTTTCTGATAATAATACTTTCCAACTTTAAAATAAGGAATCCATAACTCAGGGTTCAAATGTATATAATCCGATAATTCTTTTTCAGAAAGTGTGAATTTTTTATTATTTAAAACCGCTTCTATTTTTCTGTCATGTACTCTATAAATTTCGTAATTTTTATATTCCTGAGAGTACATAAAGGAATCTTCTGCAATTGTCAATGTTTCTTTTTCAAATGAACTAGTTTTAGAAAAAGAATCTTTAAATACGTCATCTAAATCATAGCACACAAAAGCCCCTAATTGATATGGACTTGCAGAAACCCATACTTGACGTTCGGATGGTTTAAAAACGATACCATGATGCGCTAATAACTGGTTCAATGCTTTTTCATTTCCATAACCAATAGCATCATTATTCAGTCCTCTTGTTTCTCTTAGAATTACAACCGCACTTTGAGGGGTAATTGTTTTATTATCCTCAAATAACTCCGTCATTTTATCAAATCGGTATTTTGAATGACTCTCTAAAATATGCTTGGAATTATTTTCATCAGCTTCATAAGCGTCACTTTGAAAATGATTCGTACAAATTACTTGATTGGTATTCACTACATCATAAATCCCAAAGTTATTAGGCGCAACTTCTATCAGCATCGCTTTATTATCTGCAGCACTACCAATCATTATGGATTCAGACACAAAAACATTGCTCCTTTTAGCAATAGCAATAGCTTCGCCTGTTGTAGAAGCATATTGCACTATTTCTCTTGCTAAAAGTGATATCGGTGTTTTTGCAACCAATGGCATATCCGATTTCCCTGCATTTAAAGTAACGGTAAGTCCATTTGCATTCATTGCGGAGACTGCACCAATCATACCTCCCCAAGTTACTGTCATAAAGGGAATACCCGTATTAGGTTTTACAAATGAAATAATCTTATTTTTAGCAAAATCATCTCCGGCATAAAAGTCAAAATTTCTACCTAATATTAATTTCCCATCAGGCGTTTTGGAATCCCAAGCTGCAAAAGAGGAACATCCTACTAGAGCTAAATCCTGTAGAGCATGACCAATATCATGAGCTCCATGAAGATATAAGCTCCTTAAATATGGCGGTGCTAAATAATCATAATCATTAGAAGCATACCGTGAAACCCCATAAATTTCTGTTTTGTATTCTTCTTTTACGTTTAAATACAATTTCCTATTAAACCATTTTAAAAAGCCCCTTAATAAACGTTGTTTAAACTTTGAAGGGACAATATCTTTTATTTTCTCAAAAAAAACTTTGTCTTGGTATTGAAGTAATTCTTGGGTTAAACTCCCTGTAATTAAACCTCTTTCCAAAGGATCTCCTTTTACCAATAGTTGCCAATGCCCATATTTTGATAATTTTAAAATATTATCATCTAGTGTAATTAAAGAATCTGAATGGATCATACGTTCTGATATATCAGTATTATATCCTTTCAGAATTGGTTTATGATGTAATGATTTTGAAGTCCCACAAGAACTTACTATCAGAAATAAGCAGCAATACAAAAAAATCTTTATGTAAGTAACGTAACTCATTAATTCACTTTTAGAGCTTCAAGATCCTTATTTATTTTTTCTACTAAATAATCTCTCCCTAACATTTCAGAGCACGTTAACACTGCGCTTATGGTAACTCCTAACAACCCATGCATATTGATACTTTGTCCTGTAAAAAATAAATTTTTCAATTTCGTTCTAGGTGATAAAAATGAAGTCATCGGGCTATCAGCATCTTTTACATAGCCATACATTGAACCTTCATTTACTCCTATATAATCACGGTAAGATAATGGTGAAGATGAGTGTACCGACTTGATACATGATCGAAAATTCGGAAATTTCTTTTCTATTTCAACTATTGCTTGTTCTATCTTTTTATTTTTAAAAGCTTCATAAGCTTCTCCCCGTTCGTCATTTTCAGCTACCGTATTAAAACTATCTTCCCATTCTCTCACTTCATCATAACGCATATACGTAATAAAAGTCATGTTCTCAGCCCATTCACTTTCATTCTTTTTTGCTCCTACGGATAACATATACCCTTCTGGCCATGATTCTTGTGTATAATCCTGAGCATCCCAAACCCTATTTACATCTTTAAAATGATAATGGTTGTAATTTAAATATTTAAAGGATTCTGGATGAAATACAAAATAAACACTAAATGCAGAAATAATACTTTTTATACTTTCAATTCGCTTGGTATAGGCTTTACGCATTTTATTTTCCCCCAACATTTTTAGGGTATACTTAGGCTCTATGTTTGAAATAAATTGTGAAGCAAAATATTCATCTCCATCTTTTGTTTTTGCTGAAACTAACTTTTTATCCTCAAAGCCAAAACTAGTAACTTCTTTATATTTTAAAACTTTCCCTCCTAAATTTCTAATTTGTTTGATAAGTAATTTAGATATTTGGCTACCTCCATTTACACAACGCCATGAACTTTGAATGTATGAGTTTATAGAAAGTGCATGTACATAAAAAGGAGTATTATCTTCCCCAGCATATAAGAAATTTGAACCTACTAAAACAGCACGCAATTTTTCATTATCTGTAAGACTTTCTATATAATCTTTTATCTTCAACGAAAGTAAATCCGTATTATCGTAATAAGCATCACCAATTTGTAAATTGTATAGTGGAAAACTATTACAGGTATCTTTTATTTTATTACAATAGGTTTCAATAACAGTTCTTTCTTCTGGGAACTTCTCTGATAATTGTTCAATGAAATTATCATATCCTTGTGCATGAGGGTATTGAATTTCATCACCTTCAAAAGTGATAACATCATAATTATCTTCCTCCATTTTTTTAAGTTTCAGGTCATCCATTATCCCTAAATACTTAAAATATTGATGTAAATTTTCCCCCTCTGCTAAGCCACCTATGTAATGTACTCCTGTATCAAAAATACTTTTATCACGCACAAAAGTTTGTAGGTTTCCTCCAAACTGATTGTTTTTTTCTAACACACAT
>Ga0209292_1002988_pt1 | contig 18930 bp, 13 predicted proteins | sample GOMGulsemesocosm_2_FD_184634 | JGI IMG/M metagenome (GOLD analysis project Ga0209292, IMG submission 184634) | Methane-oxidizing microbial communities from mesocosms in the Gulf of Mexico - GOM9C Gulf of Mexico (SPAdes) (version 2) | ecosystem: Environmental > Aquatic > Marine > Cold seeps... | reverse complement strand
TAGAGAAGGCATTGCTTTCTTGATATTAACGGGACGGTTTATTGGTTTTTTACCCACTCATTTTGCTCATCGATGGGTTGCAAGAGATAAGTTACGAGCAATTGAAGCCCATCATAGAAAATTCAGTACTAACTTCTCAGTTATTACTAGCAAGGGAGCACGGAGTCATTTAATTTTAGAGGCTTATTTAGAAGAGTTAGCTCAAGCTTAAACCGCTGTGAAGGATAGCCGTATTATCAATGTGTCCAAGAGTATTTGTTTCTCCGACATGCGGCTTAGTTAGCTATAGGGAAATAAGAAGAGACAAAGTATAGATCTCTATTTTTACAGAGATCTATACTGATGATAGAGGTCATCATCGCCATCAATTCAAAGTAACAAACTCTTCAGCTGAAGTTGGATGTATCGCTACGGTATTATCAAAGTCGGCTTTGGTTGCGCCCATTTTCATGGCAACAGCAAAACCTTGTAATAATTCATCACTTCCAAAGCCAATGGAGTGAATACCAACAATTTTTTCTTCTTTGCCAACGCAGATTAATTTCATGCGAGTTGGATCACGGTAATCTTCAGTGATCGCTTGATAAAGCGCAGTAAATTGTGAGTTGTAAACTCTAACCTGATCTTCGCCATATTCAGCAATTGCTTCTTTTTCAGATAAACCAACCGTGCCGATAACCGGATGGCTAAATACCACGGTAGCAATATTTGAATAATCGAGATGTTCATAAGGTTTATTATTAAATAAACGCTCACATAAACGACGCCCAGCAGCAACTGCTACAGGGGTAAGCTGTGCTCGTCCTGTGTTATCGCCAACAGCATAAATACCGGCAACATTGGTATTTTGATATTTATCGGTAGGAATAAAGCCACGTTGGTCAAGTTCTATGCCTGCAGCTTTAATATTAATATTATCTGTGGCTGGCTCTCGACCAATCGCCCAAATCAGTGAATCAACCGGCCCTACTGAATTGCCATTCTCTAAATGAATCGTTAGCTGGCCGTTTTGATGTTTTTCTACCCTTGTTGGGACACTCTGGGTATGTAGTGTAGGTCCATGTTTTGCCATTTGCTCCACCAAAGTATCACTGAGCATTTCATCAAAACTACGTAATGGTTTTTCTTTGCGAACTAATAAGTGCGCTTTGCTGCCTAAGGCGTGTAATACCCCAGCAAGCTCTACGGCGATATAACCAGCTCCAACAACAGCAACAGATTCGGGCTGTTTGGTTAACTCAAAAAAACCGTTAGAGTCGATACCATGTTCAGCACCTTCAATCGTGGGAATACTTGGACGACCACCCGTGGCAATAACGATATGATCGGCTGTAATATGCTCACCATTGACTTCAACGGTATTTTTATTGATAAATTTAGCAAAGCCATTGATCACCGTAACTTCATTGCTGGCAAAACCACGTGCATAAGCGGCATGAATTCGTTTGATGTAGGCCTCACGATTTTCAACCAATTTAGCCCAGTTGAACTCCTGCAATGGTGCTTTAAAGCCATAATCTGCCGCATAATGTAACGCATCAGCGATTTGACCGGCATACCACATCGCTTTTTTAGGTACACAACCGACATTCACGCAAGTACCGCCAATTTGATTTGCTTCAATTACCGCGGCTTTTTTACCAAGTTTAGCGGCTCGATTAGCTGAAGCAATACCACCACTTCCTGCCCCAATGGCAAGAAAGTCAAAATGTTGTGTCATGTCTATTTTTCCTGAAGAATTGTTAATTACGATATAAGACTGGTTTAAGCACGATTCAAGTTCAAAATTTAAAAACTAAATAGTTAACTCTGTTCTATCATCAATAACAAACTGGGCAATGGCATCGGCAGCAACCGGTTTGCTATAAAAATAACCTTGTATTGCATAACAAGTTCGTGCCGACAAATAAGCTAATTGCTCTTTAGTTTCAACACCTTCAGCTATACAGTTCATACATAAACTATTGGCCAAAACTAACGTAGCATCAACAATTGCTTCGTCAGCTGAATCAATACCAATACCGGATACAAAACTACGATCAATTTTTAAAACATTCAATGGCAACTGTTTTAAATGATATAACGAAGAATAACCGGTGCCAAAGTCATCTAAAGCTAATGAAACACCTAATTTAGCTAATAAAGTCATCCTTTCAATCACTTTTTCTGGCTCTTTGATCAAGGTACTTTCTGTTACTTCAAGCTTGAGTAAGTGTGGCGGAATATCATAACGTTGCAAAATATCCGTTAAATATTCAACAAGATTCTCTTGGGCAAAATGTTTGGCGGTGATGTTTACTGAAAGATAAATCTCTTCTCGATGAGCTCGCCAACTTTGTAAATCTTTAAAGGCACGTTCTAAGGCACGCTCGGTCATCGGAATAATCAAACCAATCTCTTCAGAAACATCAATAAACTGGCCTGGCATGATTAATTTACCTTCGCTTTGCCAACGCATTAATAATTCAACGCCTAGCGCTTTTCCTGTTCTTGAATCAACGATAGGTTGATAATAATTAATAAACTCATCATTTTGATGGGCCTGCTTTATTTTAGATTCAGTATTTAAGCGCTGACTTGCTTCAACATTCATTCTCGGGGTAAAAAACTGGAAGGTATTACGGCCAATCTGTTTGGCATGGTACATAGCCACGTCGGCATTTTTTAACAGTTCATCAGAATTTGTCGCATCTTCAGGATACAACGCAATACCGATACTCGCCCCAACACTCACTACATTTCCACTAAGGTCAACAGGTTTGCCAACCACATCAATGACTTTTTGAGCGACTTTGCCAAGGTGAGAATTACTCCTAAAAGATTCGAGCAAAATTACAAACTCATCACCGCCTAATCGAGCAATAGTATCATCCACCCTTAACACCGTTTTTAATCGTTTGGTGATTTCTTGTAGCAAGACATCCCCTTGGTCATGACCTAAACTGTCGTTAATTTGTTTAAAACGATCTAAATCAATAAAGAATAATGCGATGGACTTTTCAATACGTCTGGAATAGTCGATACCGTGTTTAATGCGTTCTAATAATAAAGAACGATTAGGTAAATCAGTTAAGTGATCGTAATTTGCCAAATAACGTAATTCTTTTTCTGCAACTTTTTGCGCGGTAATATCCGTTAAAATACAGACATAATGCAATGAATTGGTGGTTTTATTCATGCTGACATTCACATTGATTAACACATGATGTTCTTCACCACTTTTGGTTTCTATTAACTCTTCACCCCGCCAATGGTCACCGTTATTTAAAGACTTAAATAACGACTTATAGAACAGCATTCTTTTTGCATCTAAGCCAAAAATTTTTGCATCAAATGAAAATTCTTCTTCATCCCAACCAAAAGCATTCTTCAATGAGTTATTTACCATTACCCTAGTGAAATTATCACGAATGATCAAAACCCAATCCTGCGCTTGCTGAAATGCCTCACCGTAATATTGAGCCCTTTCCGATTCAACTCTTGACTGGGTAATATTCGTATAAGAGCCAGTAATCCTATTAGGTTTACCTTGTTTGTCTTTGCTAACAATTTTTCCAACATCTTTATACCAAAACCAGTCACCCTCTGATGTCCTTAATCGATATGAGCATGAAAAATTGTCATCTATATCGGCGGTATCAACAAAGGTTTGCCATTGATGAACAAAGGCTTCTCTGTCATTTTCATGAATCAAATCAATATGCTGTTCAAAAGAATAGCATTCAGTTAAATTTTTAAAACCCAATTCGTTGGCAGCACGACGACCAAAAAGCATATTGTTATGCCCTTGCCAGTCCCATACCGCACTGTTACTCCCATGCAAGGCAAGTGACAATCTTCGTTCACTGTATTTAGCTTCCCGATGAGCAGCTATCAATTGTTTAGTCTGCTTCTGTTTTTTCCTCAACCAAAGCGATAAAAGCATAATGAAAATCAACGTATAAGCTACTATTGCTATAGGTGACGCCCAAGGTGGATAACTTACCGATATATTCAACAATGTTGGCGGAGAGTATTCTCCTGTATTAGGTGACCGAACCCGCACTGATAAAACATGTTTACCAGAGGCTAAACTGGTAAAGGTAATGAAATTATCCTTAGTATCAGGATATTTAACCGTACTTTCACCTTGTAGCTCAATGCTATACATCAAATTTTTGTACTGATAAGACAAGGCTGAAAATTCAAAATGAATGCCAATATCATCATAATTTAACTGAATGGTTTCAGTGTCAGCAAGAATAAAAGGAAGCTTAATTTCACGAGACAAAATGTCTACATTAGTTGCATGAACAGTGAGTTCTCCATGATAATTTTTTGCTTTTAATTGCAGAGGGTCAAAGAGCGAAATACCGTTTATCGAGCCATAAGCCATTAGCGAGTCATTCACCTTTTGATATGCTAGGGCATTAAATTCTCGCGCAGCAAAACCGTCAGCTAGATTGAAATTTCTAAAATGTTGTGTTTTTCGATTGAAATGATAAATACCGTTATGGCTTGAAAACCATAAATCTCCATCACCATCTGTGAGCAGACCATATATATTGTTATCTATTTGGGCATTTTTTTTATTAAAGAGGTATTTTTGTTGGAATGTTGTCGCATCTAGGCCCACCAGTCCTTTGGTCGAGAAGGCTAACCACAAGGTATTTTGGTTATCAATGACCCAACTATCAATCATTGATAAATCGCCATCTAAAACATTGTTATGTTGATACAAAACACGTTGCTCTTTACTTTTGGTATTAAACGACAACAAAGCAGCGTTGCTCGAAAACAACATTTCATCACTGTTAGGTAAAAAACCTAAAATTTGTAAAATGCCATGATTAGTATTTAACGACTGAAGTTCATTAAGATCATCTATTTCACCCGTTTCAATGTTCATCCGCCACAAATCATTGGCCGTCAAACCCCAAAAATAATTATTATTATCGATATAAATTGAATAATGTTCGTCTGATAGACGTTTGGTGACTTTTTCAGAGTAAGGGAAATCAATAAGTGTTTTAGTGACAACATCAAAAAGCCTCATTCCCTTGGCAGTAGAGAGCCATAATCTTTGCTGATTGTCTTCTTGTATTTTATGAATATAACTTGCTGTGTATAAATTCATATTTTCTTTATTAATCAAAAACCTTTTATTAATACCGGTTTTTACGTCTACTAAATTCAAACCGTTTTCTGTAGCAACCCAAAGTTTACTGGCTAAAGATTTACTTTTTGCAATGGCCCAAACGTTATTGTCTGACAACCGATTCTCATCGGATTTTTTATAACTTAAATTATGAACAATATTTAATTTAGGATCCCATTTATAAATCCCTGTAACATTAGAACCCATCCAAAAAACCCCTTGCTTATCAATAAACAAGGCAGAAACAATATTATTACTGATATCATCAAATACATCATTATAAGCAATTAAGTGCTCGATTTTGTCGGTGATAAAATCAACGCTGGATAAACCTAATTGACTGCCAATATATAAAGATTCTTTGCTTGGTGAAAAGACCCAACTGGCAATGCTTTTATCGAGCAATTTATACTCAACAGATGCATTGTCATCCGCTAAGAATCGTTCAATAGACACCATATCTGCGGTATATAAACCTGCATAGGTCCCCAAATACAGTTTTTTCTCATTTGAGATATACAAATTATGTATTTTGTCGAGTTCTACATCGTTTAAAAGGCTGTTTTTATTAATACTTGGGAGTTTTTTCCATTGGCCCGTATTGCTATTAACAACAAAAACGCCTACCCGTGTCGCTAAATATATGTAGTGTTGATGAGCGATCAAATCCAAAATAGGATTTCCATTGCCAAGCTCAGCGCTTAAATCGACCACTTTTTGATATTCTTGGTTTTGCTGATTGTAATGAAATAAATATTTTGTTGAGATTAGCCAAATGTCATTGGCTTTTGAGAAGATGAAGTCATGGATAACATCATCTTTGTAATTTATCGCTTTTGGTAAAATTTGCTGATATTCATCGGTTTTTTTATTATATGAAAACACACCATTTTCAGATAAAAGCCACATGACTCCTTGTTTGTCCTGTCTGATCTGGTAAATGCGTTTATCAGTTAAGTTGCCGTTAGCTCCAGGTAATACTCGAAAGCGGTTGCCATCATATAAATTAAGTCCAACATCGGTGGCGATCCAGGTAAAACCTTCATTGTCTTGGTAAATATCATGGATAGTAGCTTGTGATAAGCCATCATTGACCGATAAGCGCTCTAAAAAAAGATCATTAGCTTGTGTTGTGGCAGAAAATATCAGCCAATTAAGACAAATAAAAGCAAGTATAGATCTTAAAAAATTAACCATATAGTTACCAATAATGATAAAAAGAATTAAAAGCACGAACTTATCAATCAACTTACATTATATAAAAGACTCTGTGTACTTTCAAAAAAACAAACTAAAAATACCAACCAAACCAACATCTTACGCATAGCCCACATCAAACTAATGATTGTTATATTTACCTAGCCTCTTGAATATCAGCTAGAATGAACTTACATCTACTAAAACTATAGATCATTTAAGTAATAATTATGAGCAATCCTCTTTTATCACAAACACCATTACCACTATTTTCCAAAATAAAACCTGAACATATCAAGCCCGCGGTTGAAAAAGCGATTGCTGATTGTAAAAGCACTATCGATCAGGTTTTAACAGGCACCAATCATTTTACTTGGCAAACCTTGGTAGAACCGATCACCGAAGTTGATGATGTATTAGGGAAAATGTGGTCTCCGGTCTCGCATATGAATTCCGTAGTAAACAGTGATGAGTTACGTGATGCTTATGAGTCTTGCCTACCGTTATTGTCTGAATATGGCACTTTTGTTGGACAACACCAACAACTTTTTACCGCGTATCAACAATTAGCTAACAGCGATGAGTATAAAACACTCGATATAGCTCAGCAAAAAGTGATTGATAATGCAATGCGGGACTTTAAACTTTCAGGCATTGCCTTACCTGAAGAAGATAAAAAGCGTTATGGTGAAATTGTCACCCGATTATCAGAGTTAAGCTCAACTTTTGGCAACCATTTACTCGATGCAACTCACGCCTATAGTATAACCATCACCGAAGAAAGTGAATTAGCAGGATTACCGGACTCAGCTAAAGAGGCTGCAGCAGAACTTGCTAAATCACAAGAAAAAACAGGTTGGTTATTTACCCTCGACATCCCCAGTTATTTGCCCGTTATGATGTATTGTGACAATCAAGGATTACGTGAAAAACTTTACCGAGGGTTTGTCACTCGGGCTTCAGATCAAGGTCCTAATGCTGGAGAGTTTGATAACAGTGCAATAATGAATGAGTTATTGTCACTCCGTCATGAACTTTCTAACTTGCTTGGTTTTGACAGTTTTGCTGATAAGTCTCTCGCCACTAAAATGGCCAACTCACCTACCGAAGTTTTAAGCTTTTTAGAAGATTTAGCCGTTAAATCAAAAGCTCAAGGCCAGCAAGATTTAAACGAACTAACCTCTTTTGCTAAAACAGAGTTTGGCCAAGACAATTTAAATCCTTGGGACCTGCCTTTTTACAGTGAAAAATTAAAACAAAGTCGTTACGCCATTTCAGATGAAGAGTTACGTCCTTATTTTCCAGAAAGCAAAGTGGTTGCCGGATTATTTGAGGTGGTAAATCGTTTATTTGGTTTAACCATTAAAGAAAAATCAAATATCGACACTTGGCATAAAGACGTTAAATATTTTGATGTTTTTGATAGTAACCAGCAGTTACGTGGCAGTTTTTACCTTGATTTATATGCTCGTGCAAAAAAACGTGGTGGTGCTTGGATGGATGACTGTGTTGGTCGTCGACAATTACCTAACGGTGATATTCAATATCCTGTAGCTTATCTGACCTGTAATTTTAATGGCCCTGTAGGTGATAAACCTGCCTTATTTACTCATGATGAAGTTGTTACCTTATTCCACGAATTTGGTCATGGTATTCACCATATGCTAACCCAAATAAACGCCAGCGGCGTATCCGGTATCGATGGGGTACCATGGGATGCTGTAGAGTTGCCTAGCCAGTTTTTAGAAAACTGGTGCTGGCAACCAGAGGCACTTAACTTTATCTCTGGTCACTTTGAAACAGGTGAGCCTTTACCACAGGCAATGCTTAATAAAATGTTGGCGGCAAAAAATTTCCAATCTGCAATGCAAATGTTGCGTCAACTTGAATTCAGCTTGTTTGATTTTAAAATGCATGCGAACTATCAAGCAGATACTGACAACTCGGGATATATTCAACAAATTTTAAACCAAGTACGTGACGACTATGCCGTTGTTAAAACAGCCGACTTCAATCGTTTCCAACATAGTTTCGGCCATATTTTTGGTGGTGGTTATGCTGCAGGGTATTACAGTTATAAATGGGCAGAAGTACTTTCAGCCGATGCGTTTAGCCGCTTTGAAGAAGAAGGTGTATTTAATAAACAAGTAGGTAAGGACTTTCTCACTAATATCCTGGAAAAGGGTGGCTCTGAAGAGCCGAGCGAGCTATTCAAAGCCTTTAGAGGTAGAGAACCCAAAATTGATGCCTTACTTCATCATAGTGGCATCAAATAAAAGCTCATCATCAATACAAACTAAGCCTACTGTCAATCAGTAGGCTTTTTTACTTTTAGCTCTCTGAATTTTCGAATTTTATTTTAGATTAATGTACAATATGATATAGAACATTATTTATACATTTGATTTTGATCAATAAACTGAGTGGAAGTTGATTTTGCAGGAATATTTCGTAGCCCTCTCCTATTTTTTAGCACTGTCTATCGTGTGTTTAATGCTATATGGATTTACTTACTTTCATCCTACGCCTGAAAACACCAATAAAGCAAAATCAACGTACTATTTTCGTTTATTATCATTAATAACGCTTGCCGCGTTTTCAGCGTTGTTACTGCGTTATCAACAACTGCCAATGCTTGCTACTTTCCTAAACAGTTTATTTAGTTTACTGATAATTTATTTGGTGATGTGGTCTGTTTACACCCGTTATGACTATAGCGTTAACAACCGTCATTATTATTATTGTGCCCTGCATTGTTTTATTTTTTCCGTGCTTTTTTTCAGTCTTAAACTTAACATTGAATCAAATACATCACTTACAATATTAATGTTTATAAACATTGCCTTACCCGCGATATTTACGTTGAAGAAATGTCGTAAACAAGTTAAAGAACATCGCTTTGGCGATCGTTTGCTTTATGGTTCTTTCTTACTTCTTTTGTTATTTTACGCCATTTATAACATCACTATTTGGCTGTTTTTTTCAAACGAAACGCAACTCCCCATCGTACTTGATTTCATTCTTTTATTAGCGGTAGTTTGTACGGTCTTTTTTGGCTTTACCTTAAACATCATCTTTTCATTGGTAGGTAAACTAAGAAAAGAAATTATCACCGACAGATTAACCGGTGCTCACAATAGAAACTATTTGATAGATGTCGCTAAACAACTGTTTTCTTTATCTAAACGCACTAACAACCCCTTATCACTAATCATTTGCGACATTGACAGATTCAAAAATATTAATGACAGTTATGGTCATCTTTCTGGTGATAAAGTATTAAAAATTTTTTCAGATACTGTTAAAAGCACCTTAAGAAATGAAGATGTATTTATTCGTATTGGCGGTGAAGAATTTATTATTTTATTGCCACATATAGACCAATCACAAGCACTGGTCGCGGCAGAACGTTTAAGAGTTAACATAAATGCGCTTTCAATTGATGTAGAAATAGATACTATTAATATTTCAGCCAGCTTTGGTGTAACGCAGATAGACTTAGATTCAGATATTGATCGTAATATTAATAATGCTGATATGGCATTATATGAAGCGAAAAGAACGGGACGAAACAAAGTCGTAGTTTACAATAGCTAAAATCAAGATAGCCATTTCTTATCACAGACATTATTACCCTATTAAAGGTAGATACTTTTCAAATGGAATCATTTCAAGACATTTATTTACGTGCCGCAAAACGTAAAGGCGGCAAGAAAACCTTAACCGCTTTACTAGGTGAGCATCCTGAACATACCCATCTAACAAGCCTCTCTGACGATCGCTTACTATCGGCCTTCACTAAAAAAATCTTCCAATCAGGCTTTGTTTGGCGAGTGGTTGAAAATAAGTGGCTTGATTTTGAAGAGCATTTTTTCAACTTTAATATTGAGAAAATGTTAATGATGCCCGCAGAAATGCTCGAGAGAAAAGCCAGCGATCCAAAAATCATTCGAAATTTCAAAAAAGTACAAACCATCAAAGCCAATGCACAAATGATCTTTGAAGAGCAACAAAATGGTCACAGTTTTGCCGAGTTCATTGCCAATTGGCCAAGCGACAATATTATTGGTTTATGGGCTTACTTAAAGAAAAATGGCCAGCGATTAGGTGGTAATACCGGCCCTTATGCCCTTCGAATATTAGGAAAAGATACCTTTTTGCTCAGCCGTGATGTTGAAGGCTATTTTCGCGCCCACGATCTTATTTCTGGCGGCATTCAAAGTAAAACCAGCCTTAATGCAATACAAGCAGCGTTTAACCATTGGCAAGAAGAAAGTGGTTTATCATTGAGTCAGTTAAGCCGTTTAATCGCCTTTGCTACAGGCGATAACCACATCCAAGCAGCAGAGTAATGAACATCGACAACCAGACAATTATTTTACCTGATGTAGCCGTCGCTTACCTCGATAAAACCGATGTAGAATTGGCGAAAATAATCGCAAAAAAGTGGCAACTAACTTACCTTGGTGATGCCGCTTCGGTGGCAAACTTTCCTAAGCTTAATTACTTATTACAGGTAAATTATCAACATTTAGAATTACTTAAATGTGATGAGCCTAAACTTGGCGCCATTAAAGTAGACTTTGTTGATGGCGCCGTTGCTCACCGTCGTAAATTTGGTGGCGGTCGTGGCCAAGACATCGCTAAAGCAGTCGGCTTAAAACATGGTTTTACTCCGCACGTATTAGACGCCACGGCAGGTTTAGGACGAGATGCCTTTGTACTGGCGACCTTGGGTTGCCAAGTAACTATGATGGAGCGCATGCCGGTTGTAGCCGCATTGCTCGAAAATGGTTTAGCGCGTGCCAAACTCAATAGCGAAGTCAGCGACATTGCTGATCGTATGAACCTGATTAATTCCTCTTCTATAGAAAATATGACACTGGCAAATCAGCCTGACGTGATTTATTTAGATCCCATGTATCCTCATCGTGAGAAATCTGCTGCGGTTAAAAAAGAAATGCGGGTCTTTCAAACGCTAGTAGGTGAAGATTTAGATGCCGACAATTTATTAGCACCAGCACTTGCCTTAGCTAAATATCGAGTTGTGGTTAAGCGCCCTTCTTATGCGGAGCCTTTGAACAACATAAAACCCGCCACCAGTATCAAAATGAAGAAAAACCGTTTTGACGTCTATGTTAATCAAGCCATTCCAAAAGCTTAAGCAACAACACACTTTTATCGGTAAATTCGTGCGCTAATCCTTTGCATACTCTAAAATTAACATGAGCTTGGTATTGGGGTATTAGTGCATGGCTAAATCTTTATGTAAGTGGAAAAAAAAAGAGATTGAAAAAAGTCTCCACGAACTGACACATATTGTTGATAAACCACGTTATCTCTGTAAAGATTGTGCACGTTGTGCACATGAAAAAGGCTTTTTGTGCAAACCAATAAAACTTCCACTTTCCCATCCAGCATAAAATAAGGCGAGATCCATGATCAACAACAACGAAAAAATGCCCGTCGGGCAATTACAACAAATAGCCGATGGTAAATTGCTTAACCATCAAACAGACGAACTTTTTGCCAATAAAAAAGTTGTATTATTTGCCGTGCCTGGCGCATTCACTCCAACATGTTCAGCTGCGCATTTACCAGGATATGTGGTATTAGCGGATGAATTTAAAGCGAAAGGTGTAGATAGCATTATTTGTTTATCGGTCAATGATGCGTTTGTTATGAACGCTTGGGGAGCAGCACAAAATGCCGAAAATTTACTGATGCTTGCCGACAGTGATGGCAGTTACACCAAAGCATTAGGATTAGAAATGAATGCCGCGGCATTAGGTGGTATACGTTCACAACGTTATGCAATGGTCATTGATAATGGTGTAGTTGTTAACTTACAGGTTGAAAAACCTCAAGAATTTGAAGTGAGTAAAGCTGAAGCAATTTTTGCAGCTTTATAATGGAATCTAAATAAAAACAATTAACATTACTAATGCATTGTTTTTATTGGATTTTTAACCAAAAACACTTGAACCTTAGCAACTAAACAGGCAAAATCACCTGATATAAATTAAAGCTAACTTTTCATAAGGCAATACCATGTTAAAACCTGAAATGGTCATACAATTAAATAAGCAAATAAATTTAGAATTTTATTCTTCAAACTTGTACTTACAAATGAGTGCTTGGTGTGAAGAACAAGGCTTTGAAGGTGCTGCTGAATTTATGCGTAAACATGCCCTTGAAGAAATGGATCACATGACTCGTTTATTTACTTATGTCAGTGAAACGGGTGCTTTGCCTATTATCGGCTCTATTGATGCGCCACCACATGATTATGACTCGTTAGCTGATATTTTTGAAAAAACCTATAAACATGAATGCGAAATTACCGAACAAATAAATACCTTAGCGCATCAAGCTTTTACTAACCAAGATTATTCTACCTTTAACTTCCTGCAATGGTATGTGGCAGAGCAACATGAAGAAGAGACTCTTTTCAAAAGTGTCTTAGATAAAATCAACTTGGTTGGTCATGACGGACATGCACTGTTTTTTGTTGATAAAGATTTGGCTGAAATGGCGAAAAATGGCACAAGCAGTATTATGACCAACGCCCCTGTTTAACGTTAATACGCCTTCTACTTCAAACATCATCTTGAAGTAGAAGGATTATATATAAATTGTTATGCTAGGGATTCCTCATTTCTAGCTAATAAGACAACACGTTTTGCACCATTCCTCGATTAATTACAAAACATTCGCCTTATTTTTCTTTGTTTTCCTCTGTTTTTCAGCAGCCACTTTTGCCCATGGCGTTGATGATAATACCCGCAAGTTTTTGCTCAATAATACCGGCGTGCAATTTATTGCCTTTATGTATATTGGCGCCAAACATATGATCACCGGCTATGATCACTTATTATTTTTAGTTGGGGTTATCTTCTTCTTATTTAAGCCAAAAGAAATTTTGCTTTATGTCAGCATGTTCACTTTAGGCCATAGTTTAACTTTACTGTTTGGCGTTTTGGCTGATATTCAAGTTAACGCTTATTTAATTGATGCGATTATTGGTTTATCCGTTGTCTACAAAGGTTTCGAAAACTTGGGTGGCTTTAAACGACTTTTCAACAAAACACCAAATACCCAACTCGCGGTGCTTATTTTTGGCCTTTTTCACGGCTTTGGCTTAGCCACTAAAATTCAAGAGTTTCAACTCTCTCCCGATGGTTTACTGACTAACTTAATTGCTTTTAATATTGGTGTTGAACTAGGACAATTTTCAGCTTTAGCCATCATCTTGTTGTTCATCAATGCTTGGCGAAAACACCCTAGCTTCACGCATTTTGCAGTAACCACCAACAGTTTATTAATGAGTGCAGGTTTTATGTTAACCGGCTTGCAACTCACTGGTTACTTTATCAATTAATTCGAAAAGAAGAACATTATGCAACAAAATATCACGACAAAATCATTAGTTAAACTTACCCTTTCAGCCTTAATATTTGCTGTCATTGTACTGCTCACCTTGATATTGCCCGCGGAATACAATATTGATCCGACTGGCATTGGCAAAAAAATAGGTTTGACCCAATTAGCCCCTGAAAATGTCGCCGATGAAAATATTGCAGTATTGCCAACAAGCCAAACTAAAGCAGTTGATGAAGCAAGCGATAGCGTAATCGTAACTGTGCCAGCAGGTCGTGGTGTTGAATATAAATTCGCTATGAATCAATACGCAAAAATGACTTATCAATGGCAAAGCGAAAGTGGAGCGATATATCACGACTTACATGGTGAGCCCAAAGGCGATACCACGGGTTATTTCGAAAGTTACGTTATTGCCACCGTCACAGAAATGAATGGTAGTTTTACCGCGCCATTTACCGGCTCACATGGCTGGTATTGGAAAAACACCTCCGACAAGCCGATAACTATAAAGCTGACAACATCAGGGCAATACCAAGTAGAAGGGCTTAAATAAAGGCGACATCCTTTAAAAAGTTATTAGATGAGGTGTTGTAGGTTGAGCTTTAGCCTAACAAATGCCTAGCTGCACGCTTGAATAACTTTTATAATTCACCTGTTATTTATTTACCCGTGGAAATGAAGTGAAACAAACAGACGTATTAATTATCGGTGCAGGTGCTGCTGGCTTAATGTGCGCAGCAACAGCAGGCTATCGTGGCAAAAGCGTTACCGTAGTTGATATGGGTAAAAAACCCGGTCGAAAAATCCTCATCAGTGGTGGTGGTCGTTGTAATTTCACCAATGAAAATGCAACCCCCGATAATTACCTCTGCCAAAATCCTCATTTTGTAAAATCCGCTTTAAGCCGTTATTCGGCTCAAGACTTTATCGAACTAGTTGATCGTCACGGGCTTAATTATCATCATAAAACTTTAGGGCAATTATTTTGTGATGACAGTGCACAAGATATTGTCGATATATTGATGACCGAGTGTGATTGGGCAGGTGTTTCGGTCAATTTACGCAGTGAAGTATTAACAGTAGAAAAAAATGACAGTGGCTACAAGGTTACTACCTCGGGCGAGAGTTACCAATGCCAGTCGTTAGTAGTTGCTTCGGGCGGCCTAACCATGCCAAAACTAGGCGCATCGCCTATCGGATATAAAATTGCCGAGCAGTTTGGCTTAAACGTATTGCCAACTACTGCTGCTCTAGTGCCATTTACTTTACATGATCACGACAAACAACGCTTTGATGGCCTGTCAGGCATCAGTGTAGATTGCCTTGTTAGTTCACAATGTGGCACACAGTTTAGAGAAAACATCTTATTTACTCACCGGGGTTTATCAGGTCCTGCGATATTACAAATTTCGTCTTTCTGGCAAGCAGGACAAAGCATTGCTATCAACTTATTACCCGAAACAAACATCGAAGAAGTCATTGAGCAATGGCGTGAAGAGTCGCCGAAAAAAGCCTTGAAAAACATGCTTGCCACCTTATTACCTAAAAGTTTTATTGAAGCCATGGTCAAACAACAAGAAATCGTTGATAGAAATATCAATCAACTAACCAAAGCTGACGTGGCAGCGTTAAGTGAATACCTGCATCAATGGCAAATAAAACCCAACGGTACTGAAGGATATCGCACTGCCGAAGTTACCTTAGGCGGCGTTGACACCGATGAGCTTTCATCAAAAACTTTTGAGAGTAAAAAAGCCATTAACTTATACTTCATTGGCGAAGTAATCGACGTTACCGGCTGGTTGGGGGGCTATAATTTCCAAATCGCTTGGGCGCAAGGTGTTGCTTGTGGGCAGGTTGTTTAGTTTGTATTGATGAAATTAAAACGAAGACAATTGAAATTGTAACGAAGACAATGTTTTAGACATTAATAGCTAACACACTCAATAATATAGAAAAAGATTGTCTTCGGTTTGAATTTTTCCATATCATCATTAAAATAATTAGGTTTATAGCCTAGGTACTGCCAGTTTAGCCGCAAGCTTTTGAAAACGCTCATGGTCATGCAAAGAGATAAATGAAGGCTCTATGTGAAACTTATATATATGCAGGTCATATCGCGCTACCAACTTTTCTAATATATCAATGGCTTTATCACCCGCACCACTCCATGCATAAAGTTCAGCACGCTCATAATCATCAAGGGTATCACCATGTTCTTCCAATAAAAAAGTTAAAGCTGGAGCAATGCCTTCTAAGCGTAAAATTTCAGAAAATGGAATAACAAGGCTCTTATCTTCAATCTCCAAGCTGTCTAAAAATCCTGGAGCTAGCGCGATTAATTTTTGAGTATCACCTTTAGCCATATAGACCCAGGCACTCGAACTGGATACCCATTTTCGATAATCAGTATAAGGTGTCAAAGCATCTATCGCTTCCAAAGCACTATCAAAGTCATGAGCGTAGTACAAGGTTTGAAACAAGCTGGTTTTGTTGTAAAGCAGAGGACTGACTTTACGCATATGTTGAATGAGTGTCTCAGCTTTAGAGAACTGCTGAGTCGCCAATAAAAAACTCATATACCATTCTTGAATCATCATGTGTTGATTATTCAATTGGAACGCTTTTTCAAAAGCTTTATCGGCGGCTTGATAATTACGTTCTTTGTAATATTGGTACAGTGCATAGTTTAATTGTACATTGGCACTATTCGGCGCTAGTTCGTAAGCTTTTATCGAGTAATGTGATGCACTTTCGAGAAACTTAAGTGTTTTGTCTTTTCCACCAAATGCGCGTAAAAATTCATTCTGTGCGAGACCTGCGTACGCTTCAGCGTAATCGTTTTGTTTTTTAAGAGCTTTTTGATAAAACTCATCAGCTTTATCTAGATCAAAACGCCCTCTATAATATTCTCCACGTAAGAAAAAATGGTATGCCTTCGGATTTATATTAGCTTGTGTATCTATAATTATGGGAGAAGTGTTAAAGCTCGATGAAACTTGATTAGCAATATCCGTTTGAATAGCGAATAAGTCATCAATACCCCGTTGATATTTTTGACTCCACGCGTGCTGATCGCGACTCACTTCTATTAATTGCGAAGTAACACTCAATTGTTCTCCATTTATTTGCACAGCCCCTTCTAGCACCCAGTCAACATTTAACATATCACCTAGTTCTTTAAGCGTTTTATCCGAATCTTTCAAGGTCATGATTGTGGTGCGGGAGATGACTTTAAGTTTATCTAGTTGTACCAAGCTGTTAATAATAGCATCTGTTAATCCGTCAGCAATGTAGCTTTGTTTATCGTCAGAGCTCAAATAAGAAAAAGGTAAGACAGCGATACGAATGGCACTATTCTGGCTATTATTTCCGAAATTCTGACTGTATTGTGCCAATAAAAAAATAAAGCAAACGAATAAAGCAATAGCCCCATAAATGAAATAGTGTTGTTTATTTATAGAAACAACACTATTTCTATTAAAAAGTTGTATTGATTTTTTCTCTGTTAATATTGTATTCTCATTAGCCGCTTTAACTTCAACCAATAACTGATAACCTTTGCGAGGAACGGTTTTAATAAATATAGGATTTTTTGGGTTATCGCCTAAAGCTTTACGTAGCGAACTGATTGCAACATTTAACACATCATCAGCAACGTATTGTCTATCCCAAACGTCCGTAAGAATTTGATCTCTTGTTAATATTTCACCCTGATGCTCAGCCAAATAGCAAAGTAATTGCATGACTTTGTGATCAAGCTTAATAGTACTTCCATTATCTATAATCGAACCAACTGGATCGATTAACCAATCACCCAATAGAAACTTTGTATCAGCCAAAGGCATCGTCGAACCTTATACAATTATGAACCAAACCACCGAATAAAAACTAAAAGATAAAAATAATCATACTTAAAATTGCAGTTAGTATTGAAAAGAAACTCTCTTTTCATCAAGCAGCCAAAGATACCACATATTAACCGGAGTGCCAGTAAGGAACTAAATAAAACTTGCTTGTTTTTTTATCGTTAATAAACACAACACCTATTTCCCAAAAAATAAATCAGCGCCTTTCGTTACAATCCTTATTGGGAAATAAGGTTAATACAATTAATCACTTAAGGTTATTTTAGAAAACTTTAGATGTTTTTTAGGACTTAAAATCTCGCTTGACTTAAGGTGAGGAAACACCATCAAACATTAACTACTTTCATCACAATAGAGGAAATCATCATGTTAAATACATCAATAAAAAAGTTAATTCTGTCGACAACGATTCTTTCAAATTTGCTTGCTCTTGTTAGTGCACAAGCATTTGCCGAACAACGTAAGGACTTTAGTGCTTCCATTGCTCCTAATAATCACCATATTACATATTATTCATATAGAGGGGAGAAGTTACCTGATATCTATATTGCTAATGCAGACGGTTCTGATGAGAAGAATATTACTGCGACCGATGATATCTGGGAAATAGAACCAAGCTGGTCTAACGATGGTGAAAACATCATATTCTCTGGTGGCCTCTCAATGGCCGATATGGAACTCTATATCATGAATCCTGACGGTACTAAAAGAAGACAGTTAACTGATGGTCCAGGTAATGCAATTGCCGCACAATGGCATCCAAAAGAGCGTTTAATTTTATATAAACGCTGGCAATCAGACGAATTAGTTACCCTTCATATTGTTAACCCTGATACTGGCGTAGATAATCGCTTAGGTGAATCTCCCAGTAAATATTCTGGTGCAAGTTGGTCGCCGGATGGAACAAAACTCGCAGCTGTTGTCGCAGGCACAAAAGATGGCCATCATGCTATCGCCATTACAGATTCTCACTTTAAACAACTCAACACCATTGAGCTGAAATCTTATAAAGCCGTTGTTCCAACATGGACTCCTGATAGTAAAGGATTAGTCTTCGCATCTGGTGTAGATAATAAAACAAACGAGTTATTTGCATACCATTTAGAACAAGAAAAAATTCGTCAAATATCTAAAACTAACGATGACACCGTATATTTCGCCGAATTCTCACGCAATGGTCATTATATTTATATGGATCGTGGCTCTTGGGAAAGTAATTTCCTGCTATATAGAGCTGCTTGGGATAACAATGCATGGTGGCATAAAACGCTTGAACTTGAGCAGATAAGTGGCACAGGGGCAAAGCAACTAAGCAAAGCTGCGTATTAGTGACTATAAACACTA
>Ga0209292_1002987_pt1 | contig 18934 bp, 18 predicted proteins | sample GOMGulsemesocosm_2_FD_184634 | JGI IMG/M metagenome (GOLD analysis project Ga0209292, IMG submission 184634) | Methane-oxidizing microbial communities from mesocosms in the Gulf of Mexico - GOM9C Gulf of Mexico (SPAdes) (version 2) | ecosystem: Environmental > Aquatic > Marine > Cold seeps... | reverse complement strand
TTTAGTTAATACTTATACTAACAAACAATACAGTTATACTCATTGATGCGAGCACTCAGATCGTCTATGAGATAAAATTCCAAGTGAGCTGTTGAATACGACAGAGTAAAACTCTAAGTTTTGAATGGCGTCATGCCGCATTATGGCTTATTTAACTTGCTATTTATGTTTAAATACAGGGTTGAATTCGACCGTTTGTTTTAACCTGATACAAAGCACAGTCTGTTTTCTTATACGTCTCAGAAAGTAAGATTATGCCGTGTATGTGAATTATTGAAAAGCCAAGGGCTCAACGTAAAACAAGCGGGAGCCCAAGTGAATATGTGAGTGTTTTAAGTTAGCTATATCAGACATTCACGGTTACATCCTGCCCTTTGGCAATAACGCGCTTGATACTTAATGTAGTGGCATCTAATAAATTAATATCCGCATCAGACAGTTAGGAGATTCGTTGTGGATAATAACTTAAGCAAGTATAAAACCGTGAACACTCATTATCCCACTAGTGGTGGCATAGCAACGTTATCAGATAATGAGCTCGTTTTTTAACAACAAACGACCAAAGGTCGTTTACTAAGTGATCATTAAAATCAGGACAACTAGATTAAAGATCTAACTTATGGCCAGCGTTATCTACCTTTGCCTGTAAATAATCTTCATTACCGTCTTTAATGTGAGTAGAAGTATTAACTTCCTCTTCGATGGTTAAACCATAATCTTTCAATGCTTTCGCTTTTATGGGATTGTTGGTCATTAACTTTAAACGAGTTATGTTCAATGCTTCAAGCATCTGCCCTGCTTCCGTAAAGTCTCTTAAATCATCACCAAAACCTAAATGGTTATTCGCTTGGTAAGTATTCATACCTTCAGATTGCAACTTGTAAGCATCAATTTTATTATACAAACCGATACCTCGTCCTTCTTGACGTAAATAAAGGATCACACCACCTTCTGCTCCCATAAGGTGAATCGCTTCATCAAGTTGCTCGCCACAATCACAGCGAGATGAATGAAAGACATCGCCGGTTAAACATTCCGAATGAATTCTAACCAGAGGAACCTTTTGATTTTTATCAGCCTGTCCGAAAACCAAGGCAACATGCTCTTTATCTGAATTAAGCGCATTAAATGACACCATCTCTGCAGGAATGTCACTGTTAGCGCCAACTTTTAAAGAAATTCTTGTACGTACTTCAGTCATAACTACTACTTATTTACTAACCTAAATTGATTTGTTTATTTAACAATTATACCCTAAACCATAAATGGAAAGGATCCATTATTTATTTTTTAAAAGATGACTTAAGAATTCGGTATCAGTCTCATGAAATATAACAATTAGCTTGGTGTAACAATTGAATTATTTAGCACACTTATATTTTGCTCAACCGAATGCAGATTCTCATTTTGGTAACCTGCTAGGTGATTTTGGCGGCAAGCTCTATTCCAAGCACTTATCAACAGCTGTTCAGAACGGTCTAGAAAACCACTATTTAGTTGATAAATTTACGGATAGCCATGAAACCGTAAAACAAGCTAAAAGTTACTTTTCGCCCCAACGAATACGCTTTGCAGGCATTGCACTAGATGTGCTATTTGATCATTTCCTCATACGTCATTGGTCACAATTTAGTGAAACGCCTTTAGCACGATTCAAACAAAATAGTTATGCCCTGCTAAATGAAAACCTCAGTTTTATGCCGAGTAAAATGCAGCAGGTAGTGACAAACATGACAAAAAATGATTGGTTTAAGGAATATGAAACTATTGAAGGCATAGGCATTGCACTTGATAATATAGCCAAACGTATTCGTTTTACTAATCAATTTAGTGGCAGCATTGAGGATATTAATCGTAACTATCTTGAGTTAGAGAAGGTTTTTTTAGCATTTTTTCCTGAACTTATTAACCATGTTTATCTCAAAAGGCTAGAGACTTAGCACATTATAAATATGATCTCATTTAACGTTAAAAACCATCCAAGTTATTGATTAATAAATGACTAGTCTGCGATAGAATTGATGAATCTATTTAGCCAGCCTGTTGCCCTGCTTGGCTTATAGTAAAGCGCAACAACCTCTTTATTGACATGTTCTAAATCACTGATTTCGACAACATTTAAGCCATATTGCTCTGCAATAAAGTCAGGTACATAAGCAAGCGCGTCACCTTGATTTACTAGTGACATCAGCACACTAAAATCATTGCAACGAAAACCAATCGTTCTTGGCACTTTTTCATCTTGCCAGCCATCAGAGCCAACACCTCTTTTTATACCACAAAACGGCGATACACTCGGACAAGCAAATACATACGACTGTAACTGAGCACTATTTATTTCACCGCCGGGGAAGTCTTTAAATAAAATATGATTAGCTGCAGCGACTACTTTAAAGCCCGTATCACCTAAAACAACCCGACTTAACTCATTAACATTACGTCGTTCTAATACGGCAAATTCGGTTGCTAAAGCAATATGCATGATACCGCTTTCAACTTGACTCAGCGCCTGCCCTTCCCAATCAACGTGAATGTTCAATTCATAATTTTCTTTAGAAAGCTTTTCAATGAGTTGAGGTAACCAAAATTGCACCAAAACCGACGGCCCTGTGATGTTTACTTTAATCTTGCTGCTGATATTACCGAATTCACTCAGGACTTGGTCAGACTCATGCACAATATGCTGAGCATATAGACGAAACCGTTCGCCTTGCTGATTTAGTATTATGTTTCTGCCACTTCGATCAAAGAGTTGAGCATTAAGTTTTGTTTCTAGGCGTTTAATAACTTTAGATAAAGCACCTGCCGTTTTATTTAACTCAACAGCTGATTGCTGTAAATTATTTAACTGAGCAATAACAATAAACTGCCGTAAATCTTCTATATCCATAAATACCAACTAAGTAGCAATTGAAATTAAATCATATCCAATTTGGAACTAATTAGTAACTTTTAATCGATTATTTCAAAATTATTCCTCGCTATACTACCTTGGGCCAGCAACCTTGAACTCAATGTTAGGTTTTTAGCCCCACATAAAACACACAAGAGAAGCATTTAGCCACATGATATTTAGAAACTTGTTAGTTAGCACCAAAATGATCTTTATTTCCTTTTTACTGTTAATCATTGCCGCTAAGGTAAGCAATGCCCATGAACATAAGAAAAAACACCAGAGAATGGGCAGTCACGGCATGGTGCTATTTACCGATGGTACAAACTTATATGCCAATCACTTACCGCTTTACCGCTCCCCCCATGATTATCAATTAATTTACCAAGTTAATACCAACAAAAATCAAAGCATCATTGACTACCTACAAGGCCATGTGCCTAAATCCTCTGATCATTATTTAACTCACATGGTTACTATTTTACCTGAGCCATTTGATTTAAACCGCCTTGTCAATCAGCAATCACTTGATATAGCGGCTACCGTTTTCAAAGGACATTTTGAGCGTGGCGGAAAATCATGGCTTCATGATGTTCAGTTTGAATTTGAGAAAATGCTCGTTAACAAACAAATCACAGTAGCTGAAAACAGTGATAAACCTAAAAAACAACAGTGGCTGGTGAGAGACTTAGCGCTAAAAACTGACAAGCTTTTTATTCATGTGATTAATGAAAAACCATCGTTTGATGCCATAGTGTTAGGAAAAAATTGCGCTAAGACAATGAGTACGAATACTATATTGGTAGAGCAAGGTTTAGATAAAAAATCTCCATTATTGTTGAAAACCTCCTGCGAACAGCAAAGCACTCTATACTATGAAACACAAGATTTTGCGGAGTAGTTTATGAAGTATCTAGCCCTATTTTTATTATGTTTTTATCTCACTGTGGCGCCATTAGCAACAGCAAAAACCAGCTCTGAGCTCGCTTTACTTAAACAGTATTCATGGAATCATGGCGCTCGTTTTTGTTTTTTCAATAACGAACCCGCTATCGAAGTCTATCAATATAATGAAACCAGCTACATCCTCAGACAAAATAAATGTTTGCACTATGAGGCTCCGTTTATCTACGTATTATTCGGCAAACACAGTGTTTTTATTCAAGATACTGGCGCAACAGCTAGCTCGAGTGAATTCCCACTTTTTCAGGAAGTTATGAATCTCGTAGAACATGTTGCAGCCATTAACAATAAAACCGCAGCAGAGTATTCCATTATTGTTAGTCACTCACATAGTCACAGTGATCATATTGCTGCAGATAAACAATTTACCGGACAAGAAAATGTTACGGTGATAGAGCCAACAGCTAAGGCTGTTAAAAATTATTTCGGTTATGGACAAAACAAACTTAACTGGCCAAAGGATATTAGCCAGCTAGATCTTGGAGAAAGGATCTTAACAATAATCCCCATACCTGGTCACCAGAGCGAAGCAATAGCAATATATGATGATAAAAATCAATGGTTGCTCACTGGTGATAGCCTTTACCCTGGCAGATTATACATTAAAGACTGGTCTCTTTATAAAACCAGTATTGCCCGCTTAATTGATTTGACTAAAAGCAAAACGATTGCTGCGATCATGGGGACTCACATTGAAATGTCACAAACGCCAGGTAATGACTACCCTATGGGGAGTACGTACCAACCCAATGAGGCTCTACTACCATTAGCGATGGGTGAGTTAGTTTTACTTGATGAAGTATTGAAAAAATATGAGAAACCACAAAAGATAATCACTGATAATTTCATTGTTTATCCGGTAAATTAAATAGATGTGCAGTGTTCATACAATTCCCCTAATGCGCACTGTAAATATATGTAAAATAATTTGATATTAGCTTGTTAACTATCAATCATAAGTTCAAGCTCACTATTTTTTTAATAAATATCAACTTAGCCTGAAATATTAGGCTTTATATTTACCTATAAACATGTCAACAGCGGAGTTTATTATCTTTACTTGTTGCGCTTTTTCAGGAAATGGTTGTCCTTGAACTAATTGAGGCCAAAAACAAAAGGCCTTAATTAAGGCAAAAAATTGAGTCGCAGCAAATTCAGCATCTGATACTTGTAGTTTTCCATCAGCTACTGCCGAAATGATCCAACTGGTTAAATCACCGTCCCTACTTTCTACTTCAGCTAAGGCTTTATTTATGCGATGCGGCGAATGCATCATTTCTGCCATGATAACTTTAGCTAAGTCAACAAAAGCAGCATCAGATAACAGTGAAATCTCTTGCTCGGCAATGTCAACTAACTGTAATGCCAATTCCTTCTCACTTTGATACTGAATAGATACCGCCGTAGAAAAAAGCGTGATCATTTTCTCAAGAATAGCATCAAACAAAAGCTCTTTACTGGGGAAGTGGTTATAGACTGTACGTTTTGAAACAACTGCCGTCATGGCTATTTGATCCATACTAGTACTTTCAAAGCCCTTATTTTTAAACTCTGCAATCGCTGCAGTTAAAATTGCTTGCTTCTTTTCTATGCTTCGAGCCATTACTTTACCTACGTCATCAAATCGATATTAACAATTTTACACTGAATGGTTTACTTTTCAACAAAAACCATTACACTACACAGTGTAGTTTACAAAAGCGAGATACTAATGTTAAGAATATTAATCGCCTTAAGTGCTATAGGAGTTATTTTGAGTGCATGTACCTTTTTACAGACAAATGTTAATGATGAAGCTTTCACGGCATCGCCACAATTTAAACAAGGAAAATTTCATAATAAAGTTAACTTTGATGTAATGTCATTTAGTAAAATCCCTGGTTACATCAAACGCTATATCACAGAAGAACGTGTTGATATTGAGCCTATTTTGCCTATTCCACTTCAACAAATCACGCCTACAGTGCTTGCTGGTTTGCCTGAAAAAAAGATGACACTGTTTCGATTAGGTCATTCGAGTTTTTTATTAAAAGCTAATAATAAATATTGGTTAATAGATCCTGTATTTTCTGACAGAGCTTCACCGTTTAGTTTTATTGGCCCTAAGCGCTTTCATCAGCCCCCTATATCTATTGAGCAACTTCCTGAAATAGAGGGGATAATTATTTCACACAATCATTATGACCATCTTGATAAAGCAGCAATAAAATTACTGAGAGAAAAAGTCAATAACTTCATTGTGCCCTTAGGAATAAGCCAAGATTTAGTGAGCTGGGGAGTCGATTCAAAGAGAGTTACCGAGCTAGACTGGTGGCAATCAATTCATCTAGGTGGTTTAGATTTTACTTTCACGCCTGCTCAACATTTTTCTGGACGAGGAATAACTGACAGTAACAATACACTTTGGGGCTCTTGGGTAATAAAAAGTGCTGAACAATCACTATTTTATAGTGGCGACAGTGGCTATTTTGATGGTTTTTCCGAGATTGGAAATAAATATGGGCCATTTGATTTGAGTATTATCGAGACAGGTGCTTATGATAAAGATTGGCCCGATGTTCACATGACACCCGAACAAAGCCTACAGGCTCATATTGATGTCCAAGGAAAAAAAATGTTACCTGCCCATAATGGTACCTTTGATTTAGCTTTTCATGCTTGGTATGAACCGTTAGAAAGAATTACCACTTTAGCAGCAGAAAACAGCATTGATATCATCACCCCAATAGTTGGTGAGCCCATTGATATTAGCGCAAAGAAAAGTCATAAAAAATGGTGGCTTGGGCTAAATTAATGCAAAAAATTATATACCCGGTTCAAACTTGAGCCGCGTATATACTTCTCGAACGTTATTTAGCTGATTTTTAAACAGCACCGTTACACCAAGCTCTCCACTCTTTAGCTACCGCTCATTTCATCTTCGATATCACTATTAACGAGTAGATTCTTTTTAGTGAAGTAATTTTCAATACTTTATCCGGAATAGTATCGCTTTACATATTAGTACAACTGCACTATTATCAAATATAAGTACAACCGTACTATTTCTAACAAAGAGATTTAATATGAAATTTAGCTATTTTAATCAAGGTACAAAAGGCTTTGGCTTAACAATGATGAGTCTTGCTCTTACAGGCTTCATCAGCACTGTAGCTCCTCGCTTAAGCGCTTTTGCTGGTAAACAACTATTGATGAGACCCTATGGTAAACGTAACTATAGTGAGACATGCATTGCACCAGAAAAAGAGTTTAACCTGTTAACGTCAATGGGCGTAGCGCACATCAACTTATTTGGTCATGGAAAAGAAGTAATCATCGTGAGTCATGGTTGGGCTGATTCCAGTCAATCTTTTAACAAGATGATAATATCCCTAGTAGCGCAAGGCTATCTGGTTGCAGCAATTGACCACATTGGACATGGTAAATCGACAGGTAATAGCTCTCACCTCCTCAGTTTCATCGAAACAATGGAGCTTCTTATCGAGCACTTTAATGAAGAGCGTATTCGTATAAAAGGCATCGTTGGACATTCTATGGGCGCCATTGCCACGTTAAACTTGCCCCATTATTTGCTTGAAGATAAAAAAATAATTCTTATCTCATCTCCCATCAACTTTTTCGAGTTGATGTTTGAAAAGGTTGAGCAAGTTGGTATTTCTAGAAAGTTACTGAAAATAGTTTTAGTAAACATAAGTCATAAATATGGAAAAAAATGGCATCAGTTATCCTCTGAGAACCACCGCGACAAACTTGCTTTAGACCTTACCTTCATACATGACAGCGATGACAGGTTTGCTCCATTAACTGATCTTGAGAGCTTTTTACGAGATGAAAAACCTAGCTTATTAACGACATCAGGACTTGGACACACAAGAATTTTAGGTGATACTAACGTTATTGATAATATTACTCAGGTTTTAGCAACTTAATGAATAAAGGCGAACGCACACGTTTAGCAATTTTAAAACAAAGCATTATTTACAGCAGTCAGTTTGGCCTTGCAGACATAACGATTGGTTGTGTTTCTAAATTGTGTAAATTATCTAGAACCGGTGTTATTTCGCACTTTGAAAATAAAGAAGATATGCAGATAGCTATTTTACAATATGGCGAAGAATTGTTCAGAGAACGGGTAATTAAACAAGCATGGCGAGAAGACCCATTAGAACATGTCAAAACACTGCTAGAAATATGGGCCGATTGGACCAGTGAAATGTTTAAAGAGCATCAGGTTAGTTGCCCGTTTATTAAAGCCGTTGTAGAGTTTCAAAATCGTCCGCCATCAAAGGTTAGGTCGTTTACCATTGACCAACAAAACAGGTTTATTACTTATCTAACACACCGCATTCAGCGCTGCGTTGAACACAACAAACTGAACGGAAAAGTTGAAAGCATTGCAATCGCGTACGAACTTTATAGTTTGTATTTAGGACATGCTATCACTCAACATACCGCTCCATTGAACTCACCTGATACTATTTTCAAAAATAGTGTTGAGCGGCTATTAAAACAATATGAACATTAGCTCAAATATGTCAACAAAAGAGCAACTAGTTAATTTTTTCAAAAATGAATTTCCTCAAGCGAATTTTATTATTGATAATGTCGGTGAAAAATCGGCTACTATAAGAAAGAAAGTAAGCATTGAACATTTAAGGCCTGGTGGAACTGTCTCTGGCCCAACGTTAATGGAAGTGGCTGATACGGCACTGTACGTTGCTATTTTAGCTAAAATCGGGCTAGTAGCACTTGCGGTTACCACTAACTTAAACATCAATTTTTTACGCAAACCATCCCCTGAAAAAGATATTATCGCCGATTGTAAACTGATCAAAGTAGGTAAATCACTTATTATTGGCGAAGTATCAATATTTTCAGAAGGTGATCCTGAGCCTGTCGCACATGCCGTTGGCACCTATGCTATACCGCCAATTAAGAGTTAAAGACGGTAAATATAAGAAAGGCCCGCTCTTTTATGTGTAACTGCACATAAATATTCATCTCACCATTAAGATATCATTAAGATGGCCGTTTCATATATCGGGTTACTCCCTCCCCTTATTATTTCAACCAATCTAAGGTGAACTGACTATCGGGTGGTAACAACTTACTAGCTATGAATCGATACTTAACTTCTATAGGAATATATTCTTTTACGGATGCTTTCAAAGTCAGGAAGTCATCAATGCTATTTTTAAACCCTTTGTCTTCATAACAGAACTTTTTTAATATTGCGAGCATATAAGCCGAAGAAGATGCCATATTAGAATGACGTAATCTTTGAAACTTTGAAGTAAAATCATCTGCATCACCAATGCTAAGGGTTTTGATACCTTTAGACATTAATATTGATAATACCCTGATAAACTCAACTCGTGAAATATGTTTTTCACTAAAGCTGTGTTTACCTAGTGTGCTAATAGACCGTTCAAAGTTCCCCAATATTAAATCTCTTTCAGCCTCTTCAATATATTTTTCATCATAACTTTTAGTTTTAATGTTATCTGCTACTGCAATTATCTGTTCAACAATCGGAGTAAAATCTCCTGACTCCAGTGAAACGGCCACATCAATCCATTGCTTGCGAATCAAATGATAATTATTTCCACCTGTGGCTCCTGACACTATACTGTCGTCTAGTTTCAATGGAATTTGTTTTAATCCATACTTTTTAGCCAGCTCAATTTCATTACCCACCTCTTCTGAAGCTTCTATTTTTAATTGTTTATTCCCTATAGAATGCTTAGAAGCCAGTAGAACAAAAAGCTCGCATTGCTCGATCCCTTCTTCTATATTTTCAGCATAGTTTTCACCACCTAAAATTTTGTTAGGGGCAAACCAAACCTTATGACCTGCAATTTTTAATCCTTCAACAATTTTGGTTGCTGAGTCTGAATCTTTAGTACTGTAACTTAAAAATATGTTTCTCATCTTAATTCTTCCGTACTTTAATTTTTAAAATATTCCAATGTGGTTAGCTTCACTTTTTGCAATACATTAACTTAAAACAGTGTTTGATTTTTTATGGCTTTCGATTTGTGAACGAATATTTTTATAAGCTAAATCAGCTAAGCTATCTTTAGACTGAGACTTAGTCATTGATTCATCGGGATCATAGTTGTTAGCAATATCACCTTGTTTTTCGAGGTAATCCTGTAATTTCTGTTCGGTTATAGCTAACACTTTCATTAACTGATTATTGTCCTCTTCTTCAGCACGGGCAATTTCGTCTTGATAATATGTTTTTAATGCTTCTGACTCTGACTCAAGTAACTCTTTAACCGCTGTAATTGCACTCGTTGTGTCTTGTTCAATATTTTGCACATCATTTTCGACTAAGTTCTCTGAAAATGCCTTGATACTTTCATCATTCATGAGTGTAAGACTAATTTTTTCTCCACTGGTGACAGAAAGTGTAATTTCACTCCCCATTAATTCTTGACCAAAACGAAGACTATGAACGTCTTTACGCGTCACATTGCTCACATCTTTATAGTAAAAAGAATTCGATTCTCGACCAATAAATTTGTCTGCAATAAAATCATAGTGTGTGGAGAATACATCTACTTTTTCTTTTGTTAAAAAAATGTACTGTATATATCTGACTGCACAAACAAATTGCCCATTTATGTCAAAACGAAATGCTTGTAAGTTTAGTTTATCTAAGCGCGGATGAAAGCTTTCTTGGATAAATGACCAATCTTGAAGAATAATGGCTTCACCTACGTTGTCTTCCTTATTTAGGTCTTTATCTCTCTTGTATGTGATATCAGTTTCTACAACGTTACATTCTTGCATTGCTATTTGTTGTATATCATTTTCGATTTTTTGCTCAATGAGCATATTAATTTTGTCACCACTGAATAAGTTATGATCTAGATGGTTAGGTAAATTATCTAATACTTCACCGCGGTGCGTTTTAATAATTCCAATCAATTTCTCATAGGCATTTAACATCACCTCTATAAGAAAAAGGTTTCCCGTACTATTTAATTGCTTAGTTTTTTGCCGTTTATTACGAATAAACCATAAAAAAGAAACCAACAAAAACGAACCTGTTCCGATTGCAAATGCAATCTGCAGGTTCAGTAGTTTGATATTTTTGAGTGTGCCCTTTGAATCGAGGATATTATCAATTATTGGGCCAATTGAATTAACAATCATGTCGAAATTATTTGTTAAGACGAGGCCTACGATACCAATTGAGCCGATTATTATAGATGAAAACAAGAAAAACAAAGCGGTGAACTTAGCAAACTTTCGCTTCCCCCTATGTTTCTCTATTTGTTTTTCTGCTTTCTCTTTTTGTATTGTTAACTTTTTCTCGGCTTGACGCGCTACATCAACATTTTCCCTTAATGAAGTCTTTATGTTTCTTTCAATTGGTCGATAAAAGAAGTCCCAAACGGTGTGGTTACTTTTGCTTTTTTTAAGCAATAAATATTGATCTTCAACCTCTTCTTCTTTAGCTTTTACATCGTTTTTCCCATAGCCTAAACTGTTAAGCGTCCACGGGTAATCATCACCACTGCGGTGTGAACAAATCCAACTCTCGGTGTCCTTATGGGCAGTAACCAAATTATCGAAGTGCTTGGTAATGCGAGTATCTTTGACATGTTTCTCTAATAATTCACCTTCTTTAGACCACAGCTGAAGTATATTATGAGTATCTTTAATTAACAGTTGGAGATTGTCGAGTTCAAGTACATCAGTACGTGGAGAAAATGAGAATTTATACTTGTGTAATAACTTCCCTTGAGCAGACCATTTACTTGGATTTTCATTTTCTGGCTTAACAATCCATGTATTTGATTTAAACCCTCGGATGTATTCTACTGGTTTGGAAAAACCGGTTAACTCAACAAGTATTTCGCCATCCAATCGCCAAAGCTTTGTATCCGACTCATCCTTTGTAATAAGAGTTTGTGAGTTAGCAAAACTTACGTCGTCAATAGAGCTGACATTGGCCGCTATAGTTGCGATACATTTATAACGTCTTAAATCCCAATGTTTAATAGAACCATCAAGGCTGATAGATAACAAGTTCCCATCAGGTTGTTCAATTACACCGACAATTTTTCCTGTATGCCCTGTAAGTTTTTTAACCAGTCGTCCGTCATTGTTACTCGAAATTTGAATAACATGTTCTAAATCAATGCTTATAAAATGCCGTTTATATCCCTGATTAACAAGCTTCATGGCTCCAATTATACGTTCATTGTGGCGTACAATTGTTTGATTTTCATCTTGTTCTTGGCATATCCAATTAAAGCTATTATCGGCTCCCCACTCTATATTATAAATACCTAACTTTAATTTTCTAACGTCTTCTTTTTCTAGCTCTTTATCCGTAAGTGTTTTATAACGCTGGTAACTGTTTTCCATTCGTTAGCATCCTTTTATCTTTTTCGTACAGGGGTTATTTACGATTTTTTATATCATTATTTGATTCTGAACTTGACCAACTCACGTGTTCAAACATTGCCTCTCTTGCTAAAGATAAAAGCATCAGTTCTTTCACAGCTGTCATATCACCTTTTAATAATGATTGGGCACGACCATAGAGTTCTTCCATACTGCTATATCCATTTGCCGTAGCTTCATAACCAAATAACTCACTCCATAACGCCACAATACCGCCTAACATAAGGCTATATTGTACAATCATCATCAGGGTATTATTGACATCATTTAAAGTTGAAAAATGAAATATTTGCTGAGCTAACATCGATAGTAAAAGAATCGCCCCAACACCTATCGCAAGAATAAAGCATTTTTTTGAAAACGATGAACACAAAGAAGCTGCATATTGTGGTCGCTTATAAAGAAGCTCAGTCAAATTTCTAGCACTTAACTGCAGCCTACTTTGAAGAAAGCTGCGCTGCTCACCAATCCAAGTGTCACGAATTTCATTTAAATTTTTATTGCGGGAGGTACGCCACCAGTCTATTTCTGCAACGGCAATAGCATGATTTAAGAGTGGTAAGTGACTACGGTATCGTCTTGGAATAATGGGCTCTCCTGAAGGTATGATATTTGACAGGTTCAAAAAACCTCTAATACGCATACCCTCTGCAACTCCACGAGAAAGTTGATACTTCCATTTCAAGTCATTTTTTCCCGCATAAAGTATAATGCCCCAGCAAGCCATAATTGCCAGTAAAGTGACAGAAATAACCCAACTTCCTTCTTCTGAATTAACTAAATTACCAGCCAATTCATAACAGGCAAATCCCGGGATGGCGAACCAGAAGAATAATTTAATTAATTTTCTATATTTTTGCTGCCCCTTTAATGCAAGTTTATCGGCTAAATCAAATATAGGGTTTGCAATCGAAAGTCCATTGTCAGCAGCGGGAGTTGTCAATGATTCTGAAGTTGGAACACGTTCTGACGAGCCATAATTATTATAAAAATTCAATTCTGATAGTAACTTAACAAATTCTGTTGATATAAAATGAGTTAATTCATTTTCAGTGTGGCTATAGGCATATAACTTTCCGGCGTCAGGGGTTAAATGATCTAGCACATTGTTTTCAGGATAGTCGGCTAACAATAACTGAGGATTTTCATTCGTTGAATTAAGCCGTGTAATCGGAATATGATGGACAAGACCTGCAGTTTGACCATCAAATTCAGAAATGGCTTTTAATGATAAATTTTCTGTATTCTGAGGCCAATTAACATCCATGCCCAACTTGTATTTTACAACATCCGCAGTACCTCCACATCCTTTTGAATCACATCCGTCCCAGAGTGCAATCAAAACATTTGCATACTTTGCAATAAACACTCCTTGATTGAGGTAAAGACTACTCCTTAGCACACCAAACTCATTATCAGAGATTGCAATTTGATAATCACTCTCTGTCAAAGAGTGCTTAACTTCGAATAATTCATTACCATTATGTTGAAGTGCAGATACAGTTTTTTGTAATTGTTGATAAGCAACACTGCTTGATTGGAAATCTTGTTCAAAATTAATTAGAGGCATGGGTAAACAGCCAATAATTTTTATTGCCTCATTACCTAATTCAGTTTGTAATTCTAATGCCACCTCAACCGATAATAAATCAGCACCTTCAGCTAAACCCGCCACAAACCAAATTGGGGTAACCACTTGCTCTAACTCAGAAGAAGGCTGTTCAGACTTAATTGCTACATTTAATTGATAATGCCAATGAAGGATTGTTGCTCGAATCGTAGATTTAAGTTCTAAAGTATTATCATTAATCAAATCGGAATGTATATCCCTATGGCCTGTAATGCCTAGAACAAAGGGTAATTTAGATGTTAGATGACTATCAAGTAATTCCATATTTTAAACTTATACTTCCAATGTTTTATTAGTTGATAATACATATTAAATTAATAAAATCAAACGCTTTGTCGGGGAATAATCATTTGAGTAAAGCGAGTAATCACTTTTTGATACATGACAAAAAATTATTTTAAATACTAACTAAAATGGAAAGTAACTCTTGCTTGAGCGATGTAACCTACTCTGGTTGTTACAACGAATATAAATATGAACAAGGTTTTACTGTAGGGTTCTCATTCATTATTCGCATTTATCAAAAAACCAAAATTCGCTTAATAAACGCATAATCACTACAGGTTTAACATTCGAAGGTATAAGTTATTTTCTAGCAAAATTCATAATAAATCATCACATGAGTAATGAAACAAACACATTTTTTGAATGCACAAGCTAAGTGCAAAAATGAGCCATTACACAATGTCACTTAACTTTACATTAATTACTCTTCTACAATCTTGTGCCACTATTATCAGCACAGGTCATTTAAAAGACATTAAAGAGCAAGCAAAGCCTATGCTTTGATATTTTATTGCTAACTAAGGAAAAAACATATAAATCAAAGTAGCGAAATCAATTGATTTTAGACTACTATAGTAACTCGCTAAATATATAAAGTTACCTGTATAGTCGGTAATTCAAATAAAATGTAACTAAACTAATTGATTAATAATGTTCTATAAAAAACACACTCTTTTAATATTAGTTATCATCATACTTGTAAGCCTGATTTTTAGTCATAACATATACAGTCATTTAGAAGTATCCTTAAATAAATTGTCTTCACTTCCTAAAAAAACTGAAGATTTTAAAGCGCGATTTCAAACAACGAAAATCGAAAAAAACTTCCGCTTAAAAACAACTAAAGAAAATAACCAATATTCCAATAAAGCTTATAATTTAGATAAACATAGTAATCAAGTAAAGAGAACCAAAGCAGACACATGTAAGCCCTTCCTAGCAAACATAACGTCAGAACTCCAAAAGCATATACAAGATGACGGCTCTATTAGCTATATAAACACAAAGAAGTATTATGAGTTAGAGACAAACTTAGGCAAAGGTTATGAACCCTTTTTAACTGAATTAAAGCTAAAGCTTAACGCCACATTTCAATATATTGAACGTCAGCTTGGTATAAAACTGATGAAACAAATAAAACTAAACTTTGTATTTCAAACATCAAGAGTAGATTACGAAAATCATTTGAGAAAATTAGGACATTCACCTGAAGGAAACCAAGGTATTTACCTCAGTTCAAATAATCTTTCAATTATAGAATTTAAAAATCATAAACAAGGTATAAAAACCGCAATACATGAAGCCATTCATACTTTCAATAGAGCCTATTGGGGAAGTTCATTTCGATTCTTTAATGAAGGCATGGCTGAATATTTTGAACCAATAAATACTAAGGGCATGGTGCCATCATTCAACTTTTCATCGTTAAAATACCAACAATACCCAATGCAAATATCAACGTTATTATTTTCAGAAACTGATTGGCATGGTGATAACAACCATGAACTTTATCAAAACAGCAAAGCGCTATTTCATTTCTTAATGAATAATGAACAAGGTAAAAAAGTAGTTTTGACAATAATGAAACTCGAAATGAAAAACCACTGCAATAAATTACCTAAAGCAACGATAGAAGACCTGCTTTTTAATATGTTTCCAAACCATGAACAAGAATTTAATTATTGGTTTACTGATGAACTCTCTCGCTTTCTAGATAAGCGGGAAGCGTAGTAACCTAACGACACCGCGTTAATAAAATAGACAGGGCTATTATCTATTATACTTAATTAATTCATTATCAATATTGATAACACCTTCCTCTTGAAGCTCTTGAATGTATTTTTGAACTTCAAGCTCGACATTCTTCTTAACTCTCATATATGTTTTTATATGATTGAAAAGAGCATCTAGTTTTTTCGGTCTAGCGGTAACGGGCATATAAGTTATATTATTAATTAAATGAGGTGTTTTCTTCTTTTCGCCTTTTATAACCGTAACCTTCATTTTACTTTTAATCTCACTCGCCCAACCAATTTGAATGCACTTTCTGCCATTCAAGTTAACATGCTTAACTAAAGGTGCAAAAGCCCTGTCATTACTAATAATGTCAAAACTCACGTGCTGAGGGGCAATATGATTATACTCAGAAAGATAATAAGCTAAATGAAGATCCAAGTTATTTTTATTTACCTCTGAAATTCTAATATAAGTGAAGTCTATTGGTTTAGGATGCAACTCATCACCAAAGTTAATCGAGTTTTGTTTAGCGCCAACAAAAATAACGACTCTGTCATAACTGCTTAGGTTTACTCTATTTAAATTACCTACATTTTCATAATCAACAAATGCCCACTTCATTGATACTACCCTCTTAATAATTTTCTATAAAAACCTGAAAATACAACGAATAATTTAAAATTAGGGGAACGTATTATCTTATGCGAATAACATTTTCATATACTCAAAATAAAAACTATGAATAATTAGATTGTTTATTCAATTTCCCCCCATTTATTAAGTGAAAATATATTTTCTCGCCAACAAATATACAACTACCATAAGCTAGTCCCATATTTTCTTGTAAAGTTACCGGTAATATATTTATTTCTTTCGCTGTTGAAGGTACTTTGCAGTAATTGAATGATTAACCCATTGTCCACTTTTACGACATTCATAGTGGTATTGGCAATTTGCAAGAGACTGGCTATCCATCTTTTCATCTAAAGCACGACAAGATTATAAAACTAAATAGTAGTCATATTGGTAAAAGGATTAAGGCTGAGTTAATTTTTATAGTAAACAAACGATTAAAATATTGAGTTAGTGATGAGAAGTGTAAAAATAATACTTTTTATAACTTAAGGTTTTTATGGAACGCCAAAAGCGTAGTCTTTCCCTCATTAGTTAAACTATCAAAAAATTCATCTGCTTTTACTTGGCGTTCTTTCTCTTTATTCTCCTTTAGCTTTTTGACTTTTTCTATTTCATTAAGGGCAAAGTTAGGAGTAGGATTAGAAAATAATATTTTCACACATTGCTCAATACAATCAAGGTGTTGAAAATAAGTATACCGTGCATCCTTACTGTAGTAATTAAAGGTCTCTGAATTGATTTTACTAGTGCGCCATTCGATTAGCGTTTTTAAATCAGCTTTGCCAATAAATGGGTACATCCTTCCATTTTCACCTTCATCATAGAACCATTCAATTTGAGGTAAGTGGATCCCGTTCATCTCATACATAACAAACCCTATTTATCGACTAATTGTTTGAGTAAGTTAATGGCGTATTACTAAGCACTACATTATCAATGACAAGAGTTGAATCTACGCTCGGTGCCCAATCATTAGTGCTCCCTCCATGCCATATATCAATGAATAACTGGTTAATACTGTATTTCCCATTTTCACTAAAAACCATATCGTTTTTTGCAAGCACTTTAAAACCATTGACATGAATAGTCACAATGCCATTTTCTTGGTTAGCATCATTTATTTTTACATATTGCTCAACTAAGTAGGTTTTCGTCTTTTGAAATGAAAAGGGTTTGCCATTATATTGATAAGAAATCTCTTCACCACAAGCATATTTACCATCGTTTTTTGGTAACTCAAGGTTAGGATTGTTTTGATGGTAAGCATATAAAATAGCAGCACCACCTTCTTTAAACATACTCCTTAAACTGAAACCAGCATCTGTTTGTTGTCCTTCAGCTCTGCATCCCGTTGGCTTTACTTCGTTAGCATCTGATAAATTTAAACCGCCAAGCCCAGGTAATTTACCACCTTTAGCAAAGTCATAATCAGCATTAAAGGTAAGTTCATATAAAAAATATAATTCACTGACTTCTGTTAAGTCTTTGCCTGCATGAATCCCTACTTTGATTTCATCTTTTAAGCTGGTAATTGCTAATTTCATATCACCATTAACATCAATTATTTTTGCGACACCATCAATATGTTCTCCACTTTTTCCAATCCATTGCCAATTGAGATCAAAGTCAGCATCAAACATTTCTGCGGTATAATCGATTGTTTGACGGCCATTAAAATTTATCCGTTTAATGACACTATTTGAGAGATAATTAACTGTCGGAATTTCATTGTGAATTTTGTCATCAATGCTTGGTTGCTCAACAATAACTGTAGTTTTCTCAGGTGTAGTACCTGAACCACCACAAGCGAATATAAGTTGACTGGAAAGTAAGGCGATAATTATCTTTTTCATCAATGCTGCACCGTAAAATAAAGAGGGAGAGGAAAGCTAAAAAACATACGCGTGTTTTTTAGCAGATGCAATTTAAAAATCAACAAATTAAAAATAATTATTATCTTTGTTTAAGCTATAGATTTCTCATGTGATTTCTTCGTCTTTGAATGCCGTCAAGAAGGTCTTCTTGCTTGTTTCCTCTTAACTCCATTTCTTTGTTATGTTTATTACCGTAATGCCATAAAAACGCACCAAATAAGGCGGTAATACTAAGAGAAATTTCTGCGGTGAAACCATAGTTTTGAATAGCCTCAATAACCAACCCTGTTGTACCTAAAATAAAACCGATACCCGCTACTTGATTGCCTTGCCCTGCTAGATATGACAAAGACGAAATCAATAAAAGAGAGGTAACAAAAAATGCGACGACAATGGTATATTTAATAATAACAGTTAATAGATCTTGATTTATATTTGGCATTTTAGCCACATGTTCACTGTGATAGATCATAACCAAGCCAATTGTAGTAA
>Ga0209292_1002982_pt1 | contig 18957 bp, 18 predicted proteins | sample GOMGulsemesocosm_2_FD_184634 | JGI IMG/M metagenome (GOLD analysis project Ga0209292, IMG submission 184634) | Methane-oxidizing microbial communities from mesocosms in the Gulf of Mexico - GOM9C Gulf of Mexico (SPAdes) (version 2) | ecosystem: Environmental > Aquatic > Marine > Cold seeps... | reverse complement strand
CCATACTGGCACCATGCTTGCAAAGTCATGTTATATCGTTCACTAAACCCTTATTTATTGGCTTAGTAGCAAAAAATTGACACAAGTGAGTAATCCATGGATATCAATACGAACTCTTTATACGCACAAATGCAAAGTATGTCGCTTGGCAACTCATCGCTGCAAAATAGTCCTCTTGAAAAGATGGGCAATAATCTTGCTATGGGCGATAACGCTACACCCGCGGTTAATAAGTCTGCGAGTAACTTTGGCGATATGCTCAAAGATGCGGTAAATACCGTTAATGATATTCAAAAAGATGCTGGCGCGAAAAAAATTGCTTTTGAAATGGGTGACCGTAGCGTAACCCTTGCAGATACCATGGTCGCTAGTTCTAAAGCGGGTATTGCATTTGATGCCACAGTACAAATACGTAATAAATTTGTTGAAGCCTATAAAGAAATTATGAATATGCCAGTGTAAATAATACGCAGGTAATGAAAATACACATGAAGAAAAACAACGCTAAGTAGTAGTGGAGAAAATAAGTGGCTGATAATGATAATAGTTCGATGGTTGTTGCAGATGGTGGCACAGGACTAATGGCCAGTGATGGCGATAGCGGTATGGCAGATGAGCAAAAGTCAGGTTTTGCATCGGCTATGGGCAATGTCGACTTACTCCGTCAACTGACCTTAATTATGGCGCTGGCGATATGTTTAGCGATTGCTGTTTTTGTGATCATGTGGGCGAACCAACCTGAATTTAGATTTCTAACTAAACAACCGACCGAACAACTTATTAAGACGATGGATTTTCTTGACGCTAATGGATACAGCGGCGTTTACCGTCAAGCAAATAACACTATTTCGGTACCTAGTGATCAATACCAAGATATTAAAATGGTCTTAGCCCGTGAAGGTTTTTCTGATGAACCTTCTGAAGGTGGCGAAATTATTATGCAGGACATGGGCTTTGGTGTAAGCCAGCGCCTTGAAACCGAACGCCTTAAGTTTTCTCGTGAACAACAACTTGCTCGAACTATCGAAGAGTTAAAAGTGATTACTCGCGCTAAAGTCTTGTTGGCGATTCCCCGTGAGAATATCTTTGCAAAACGCACACGTAGTCCTTCAGCCACGGTTGTTTTAACCCTGCGTAAAGGTCGATTGATGTCTGAAGAAGAAGTCGACTCGGTTGTTGATATTATCGCTTCTGCTGTTCAAGGCATGGAACCCAACCGCGTAACGGTTACCGATCAAAATGGTCGCTTATTGAATTCTGGTTCACAAACGTCAGTATCTTCTCGTTCACGTAAAGAATTTGAAATGGAACAAAAGCGTGAAAATGAATATTTAACGAAAATAGATAGCATACTTATCCCCGTTATTGGTTTAGGAAATTATACCGCTCAAGTTGATGTGACCATGGACTTTACTTCAAGTGAGGAAATGCAACGTCGTTATAATTCAGATTTACCCGCGCTTCGCAGTGAAATGAAAGTTGAAGACAATACGATAGGTGGTTTGCTCGGTGGTATTCCTGGTGCGTTGAGTAATCAACCGCCACTTGATTCCAATATTCCAGAAAATGCTAACGGCGGGGCGCAGCAAAAGGCAATGCCGGGCCGGAAACACCTTGAGTCAACAAAGAACTATGAACTTGATGAAGCAATAAGCCATACCAAGCAACAAGCGGGTGTCATTCGTCGTATTAGTGTGTCAGTTGCGCTTGACTATTTTTCGGCAACAAACGCTGAAGGTGTCAGCACGCAATCCCCTAGAACCGTTGAAGAGATGTCTAATATTCGCCGTTTATTGCAAGGTAGTATTGGTTTTAATTTACAACGTGGCGATGTTTTAGAAGTCGTGACCTTACCATTCTCGCGTCCTGATGTTGCAGCTGCTCCAGAAGTCCCTTTTTATGAAAATGATAGCATGTTGAAATTTTTCAAATTGGGCATGGGAGCGTTAGTTATTATTGTACTGATATTCGCTGTAGTAAGACCTATGCTTAAACGTTTAATTAATCCGGATCAAACCCCCGATGACTATGGTGAAAAATCCCTTGATAGCCATATAGACTTAGGCGACGAAACGATGGATATGTTAACATCAGACTTTGACGCCGCCGCGGTAGGCTTTGCACCTGATGGTAGTTTACAGTTACCAGACTTACATCGCGATGAAGACGTCTTAAAAGCTGTTCGTGCGCTCGTAGCTAATGAGCCTGAACTTTCTTCTCAAGTAGTTAAAAGTTGGTTGAACGAAGATGAGTGATGAAATACAAGAATTAGCCCCAGCCCCAGCCGGTTTCGATGTTGACAAACTTGATGGTGCAGAGAAAGCGGCGATATTATTACTGAGTTTATCTGAAGAAGATGCTGCGCAAATATTAAAACACTTAGAGCCTAAGCAGGTTCAACAAGTGGGTATGATCATGGCGGCAATGGAAGACTTTACGCAGGAAAAAATTACTGCGGTTCATAAATTGTTTATTCATGAAATACAGAACTTCAGTACCATTGGTTTCCAAAGCGAAGAGTTTGTTCGTAAAGCCTTAACAGCTGCATTAGGTGAAGACCGTGCGGGAAATTTGATCGATCAAATTGTTATGGGTAGTGGCGCTAAAGGTTTAGACTCACTGAAATGGATGGACTCAAAACAAGTTGCCAACATTATTCGAAACGAGCATCCTCAAATTCAAACCATTGTTCTATCTTACTTAGAGCCAGAGCAATCTGCTGAGATTATGAGCCAATTTGCAGAAAAAGTTCGCTTAGACTTAATGATGCGTATTGCTAACCTAGAGGAAGTACAACCTGCTGCACTACAAGAATTAAATGAAATTATGGAGAAACAGTTTGCCGGTCAAGCGGGTGCACAAGCTGCTAAAATGGGTGGCTTGAAAGCTGCTGCAGATATCATGAACTACCTTGAAACAAATGTGGAAGGTATGCTTATGGACTCTATACGAGAACACGACGAAGAAATGAGCCAACAAATACAAGACTTGATGTTTGTCTTTGAAAATCTTGCTGATGTTGATGACCGTGGTATACAAGCAATTCTTCGAGAAGTACAACAAGATGCACTAATGAAAGCGATTAAAGGCGCTGATGACGCCTTGAAAGAAAAAATTATGGGGAACATGTCGAAACGCGCCGCAGAAATGCTAGGTGATGATCTTGAAGCTATGGGACCTGTACGTATTAGTGAAGTAGAAGCTGCACAAAAAGAAATTCTTTCTGTCGCGAGACGTTTGTCTGACGCTGGTGAAATTATGCTAGGTGGTGGAGGTGGCGGTGATGAATTCTTATAGAGATATAAAATGAAAGTATTAGCGAAAAGCACAACACATGTCATTAAACCCAATGTAGAAGATGAAACAGATGTTTGGTCATTACCTGCTGTTGAGTCTGCAAACAGCCAAGTTGATGAAACCACAAATGCCATGGGAAGAAAACCTTCATGGCGCTTTGAACCCCCTGAAGAAACGGAAGTCGAAGAGGTTGTTCCTTTAACGGCGGAAGATATCGAAAATATTCGTCAAGCCGCTTTTGATGAAGGGTTTAATCAAGGAAAAGAAGACGGTTTTGCTAAAGGATACGATGAAGGGAAAAATACGGGGCATGAAGACGGCCTTAAGCTTGGCCATCAAGAAGGTATGGAAACTGGATTAGCAGAAGGGAAAGAAAGTATTGATGAGCAATCTTTAGCGTGGCAGTCATTAACGGATCAGTTACATAACCCCCTGCAAAATGTTGAAACGAATGTTGAACAGCAACTCATTCATCTTGTGGTACAGCTAACCGAAGCGATTACCTTACAAGAAGCAAAAACCAACCCTGATATTTTAGTCGGTGCTATTTCTGCAGGGATAAAAGCCCTGCCTAGTCAAGAAGCACAAACTCAAATTTTACTACACCCTGACGACATAAAGCGCGTCGAAAAACAGTTTGGTAAAGAGCATGTCAAAGAGCATGGCTGGCGTTTACTTGCTGCACCGCAATTAGTACCGGGAAGTTGTCAAATTGAAAATAGTACATCTAATGTAGACCTCAGCGTTAAATCTCGAATAAAAGAAGTTTTGGACTCATTTTTGCAAGATGCTTTACATCAGTAAAATCTTGTATAAAAGAGTCAAAATACCGCTATGGTTGATACCACTCGCCTAAATGAAAGACTAAAAAATTGTGAAGAATTTATTCATTCGCATAAAGTTTCTGTTGCAGGTCGCTTGGTACGGGTTGTTGGATTAACACTTGAGGCGGTTGGAGTCAAAGCGGCAATAGGTAGCCAGTGTCTAGTCGAAACAGCGCAAGGCGATTTAATTGCCGAAATTGTTGGTTTTTCGAAAGATATTACTTTCCTCATGCCAGAGCAAAGTTTACAGGGTGTCCTTCCCGGCGCTCGTGTTGTCCCTCTTACCACTAAGTTTCGTTTGCCACTGTCTATGGACCTACTCGGTAGGGTTGTTGACGGTGTCGGTAAACCACTTGACGGTAAAGGCCCCATTAAGAATTCAGATACTTATCACATCAATTCTAAACCAATAAATCCCTTATCACGTCGTGCGATTACAGAGCCCTTAGATGTAGGTGTACGTGCAATTAATAGTTTTTTAACTGTGGGTATCGGCCAACGTATGGGCTTATTTGCTGGTTCAGGTGTAGGTAAAAGTGTTTTGTTAGGAATGATGACACGTGGTACAACGGCCGATGTTATTGTTGTTGGTCTCATTGGTGAACGTGGACGAGAAGTAAAAGAATTTATTGAAGAAATTTTAGGGGAAGAAGGTCGAGCTCGATCTGTGGTCGTTGCCGCCCCCGCAGATAATTCCCCACTGATGCGTTTAAAAGGCTGTGAGACGGCGGTTCAAATTGCGGAATATTTTAGAGATCAAGGGCTGAATGTTCTATTACTTGTCGATTCACTCACACGTTATGCCCAAGCACAACGTGAAATAGCACTTGCTGTAGGTGAGCCACCTGCTACGAAAGGCTATCCGCCATCTGTTTTTTCAAAGTTACCGCAATTAGTTGAACGTGCAGGAAACGGAGGAGACGGACAAGGCTCTATAACTGGTTTCTTTACTGTATTAACCGAAGGCGATGATTTGCAAGATCCCATTGCTGATGCCGCGCGCGCTATATTAGATGGTCATATTGTTTTATCTCGTTCCCTCGCGGATGCTGGGCACTATCCCGCCGTAGATATAGAAGGTTCGATTAGCCGTGTAATGCCGATGGTAACAAGTGAAGAGCACCAGCAATTATCTAGACAACTAAAACAAGTTTATTCGTTATATCAACAAAATAAAGATCTTATTGCTATTGGTGCATATAGTCGTGGTAATGATCCGCGTATCGACCAATCTATTGATTTAATGCCAGTAATCACATTTTTCCTGCAACAAAAAATGTTAGAAGTCATTCCATACGACCAAAGTTTAGCGCAATTACAAGAAATACTCTCTGCGGCTCAAGCCCATGCTCAAAATAAGCAAGGTCAATAAAATGTGTCAGTTAAGAGTTGTATTTATAAAAGGGGTCACGTATGCCGTTAAAACAGTTAAATACACTGCATAAGTACGAACAGAATAAAGAACAAAAGTCAGCACAAGACCTACAAACAGCAGAATTTGAATACCAACAAAACTTAGAACGTTTAAAGAGTGTCAGTGATTATCGTCTTGAATATATGAAGCGACTCAATGCCCGTTCTATTGAAGGTATTGATAGTGCTACATTTAGTCATTTTCATGCTTTTATCGCCAAATTAGATAATGCTGCTGAGCAAGTTGATATCGCTATTGTGCAAAGTAAAGCCATGGTTGAAAAACGAAAGAAACAGTGGTTTGCCCAGCGTCAAAAAATTCAGGCAGTGGAATTGCTACTTGAAAAGAAGAAGAAAGCATTAGCCTTAATTGCCAATAAACAAGAACAAAAAATGTTTGATGAAATTGCGACCCAACAATTTGTGCGTCGTAAAATACAGGCCTATTAATCATTTAATGAGTGCATAGATATTCTATGGAACAATATTTGCTTAATATATTGTTAATGAAACATCGATCAATAAATAAGGTTATAACGATTAAAGCTGTAGCCAAAAATTTAACGACAAACGGATAAGGATTACTATGCCGCAAGTTAATACATTAGCCATAGATATAGCGCCAAGTAATGAATACAGCTCTGCTCAATCAGGAAAGTCAGCTAGTCAAAATAGTGCCAGTAAAGATTTTTCCCAAGTGATTGACGAGCATTATCAAGTGCAGCAAAGCGGCAAAAAAAATGAGGCGAGTGGCAATAATTCGAAAACTTCACCTGATACTCATACAGATAAAACCTCTCCGTCAGCACAAAATGACGCTGATGATAGCTCTATAAAAGATAAATCATCAGATAGCGTACCTGATACAAAAGTCGTTGAAGATAATAAAAATGAAAAAGTTACACCGACTAAAGTATCAACTAACGAAAATTCGGACGCTGAAAATTCTCGTTCAACAGAGGTTACTGACAAAGCCAAAGGCGATGCCGTTGAGCAAACACCTGTAAAGGTAGACAGTGATATTTCACAGACGAGTGCCGAGCAGTTAATATCGCTACTATCCGCGTCTGAAAAAATACTCAGTACCGAAGGTAAAAAACAAGAAAGTGTAAATAAAGACAGTGAAGCAAAAACTCAAGACAAAAATCAAGCGAAAACAGATATTGATGCTTTGTTAAGGCAAGTACTTTTAGGTAATGATAAAAAACAAAGTTCAGAGAGTATATCCACTGATAAAAGTAGTAGCGATGTCATTAATAAATCAAAAGCGACTGCTGAAGTTAATGTTGGTCAAATTGTTAATAAAGAAACAACTGATAAAAATTTAACCAATGAAGTTGAGAAAACTAGTGAATCACAAGTGGGCGAAACTACTGAAAAGTCAACAAATGATAAACAGTTAAATCGTGAGGTTAAGCCTGAGGTTAAAGCTGAAGCCAAACCTGAAGCAGAACTTAAAGATAAAGTTGTCGATATAACCACTGATAAACCCGCAAACAGAACTTCAGATAAAATTGCAGATAAAACTACAGATAAAACAATAGAATCGGCTGATAGAAGTAATACATTATCTAAACCAGAAGCTTTACCTAGCGAAGTTGAAGCTCTTCTAACAAGTATGAAAAATACCTCTGCCGAGGCCGAACAGGCCCATGGGAAAGCATTATTTTCAGCCGAACAAGAAAGGGTCTCAGCTGGGAATAAAGGTAATAACAATATTGAGCAAAAAATCAGTTCCACCGAAAAAACAGTGACAATATCAACGAATAGCGTAACTAACCAAAATACGACTATTGAAAATATAACCAATGAAGACGGTGAAATAATAGAAAGTAATACGAGTAACAAAGCCGCTTTTGCAGGTGTATCTGTTTCAGGTGAAAAACAAGCACAAGAAAGTAATCAAAACCACAGCCGAGTGATCAATCAAGCAACGCAAAAGGTGGTAGAGCAACAAACACCCAATATGGGGAACTCATCCCAAGAACAATCATCTAGCCAGCAAAATAAAAGCACATCGGAAAGCTTAATGACTCCAGAAAAACTTGCGGCTAATGAAGTACAAATAAAAGAAAAATCGTTTAGTGAACTTTTTGATAAAAAATTAGTGAGTACGGGGAACGAAAGTACGGTTAATCGAGATATTCATCAAGTAAATGAAGCAACAAAGTCAACGGCTTCAGTTGAAGAAATGATCACGAAACTCGCTAGCGAAACGGCGCAGTCTTCAGCCCAATCAGTAACGAATGCAAAGCAAGTGGCATCATTACAAAATGAAGCTTTATCTGTGTATCGTAAAGATTTTGCGGGTGCGGTGAAAGATAAAGTCATGGTGATGATGAATCAGAAGCTTCAACAAATTGAAATCCGTTTAGATCCCCAAGAGCTGGGTAATGTTAATGTTAAAATTAATCTACAAAACGAACAAGCTATGGTGAACTTTACGGTGCAAAACCAACAAGCTAAAGAAGCACTTGATCAAAACCTAGGTCGATTAAAAGAGATGCTTGCTGAAAGCGGCGTCGATGTTGGTGATGCTAATGTGGAACAGCAAAGTAAACAAAGTGGCGAAGAACAACTTGGAGATGGTGGTCATAGTCGCGGTGGTGATGACAGCAATGAAGATTTGTCAGGGCTAAGCGACACGCAAACGATAAATTTGGTCAAAGGTTCATCAACTGGTGTCGATTACTATGCATAAATGACAAAACTCATTGGCTAGTGGGTGATTCAAGGATATAGTTGCCTAATAGAGAAACTAAACAATTAAATAAATATTAAAGGCTCAATAATGGCTGATGAAAAAGACCAAGGTAAAGAGTTAGAGCTTGATAACACAGGCAAAAAGAAAAAAATGATAATCATTATTGCGATCGTAGTGGTTTTAGCCGCCGCCGCAGGTGGAGCCTATTTCTTTATGGGTGGTAGCGCAGTTTCACAAGAGCAGCTCGATGCAGCACTTGATAGTGATAGTGGTGGTGATGCAGATGGTGCTGCTCCAGCAGATACCGCTGCAAGCACAGGAACAGCTTTATATGTTCCTATGCCAAGACCTTTTCGCTTTAATGTTCCTGGTGCATCTCGGGACCGTTTTGTCGAAATTAGAGTGCAACTTTTAGTACGTGGTTCTGATAACGAAGAAGCGGCGAAAAAGCACGTGCCCTTAATTGAGGGGACCTTGTTAGCTGTTTTTTCATTGTCAAATGCCGATGATTTAGCGACAAGTGCAGGTAAAACTTCTTTAAAACAAAAGTCCTTAGCGGAAGTTCATAAAATTATGAAAGAAGTAGAAAACAGCAACGTCGTAGAGAAAGTTCTCTTTACCGGCTTTGTTATGCAGTAAATAAAAAGACAATTACGCGTAAGCAATAAACTAAGCAGATAAAAAAGAGACTATCGAGTGAGTGATTTATTATCCCAAGATGAAATCGATGCACTATTACATGGTGTTGATGACGTCGATGAAGAGGAAGTTGTTGAGGATATTACCCAAAGTGAAACGGGTACGTCTGATTATGACTTTTCATCACAAGATCGTATTGTTCGTGGCCGTATGCCGACCTTGGAAATGGTCAATGAACGCTTTGCTCGTCATATGCGAATCAGTTTATTCAATATGATGCGTCGTACTGCTGAAGTGTCAATTAATGGCATTCAAATGATCAAGTTTGGCGAATACGTTCATACCCTATTTGTACCAACAAGTTTGAATATGGTGCGTTTTCGTCCACTTAAAGGAACTGCGTTGATCACTATGGAAGCACGATTAGTGTTTATATTAGTGGATAACTTTTTTGGTGGCGATGGCCGTTATCATGCAAAAATTGAAGGACGTGAATTTACGCCAACTGAACGTCGTATCATTCAAATGTTATTAAAATTAATATTTGAAGATTATAAAGAAGCATGGTCACCGGTCATGGATGTATCTTTTGAATATTTAGATTCTGAAGTCAATCCGTCAATGGCAAACATTGTCAGCCCGACTGAAGTTGTTGTGATCAGCTCGTTTCATATTGAACTGGATGGCGGTGGTGGCGATTTTCATGTTGCACTCCCATATTCAATGCTTGAGCCGATACGAGAATTACTTGATGCAGGTGTACAAAGTGATAAAGAAGACACCGACATGCGTTGGTCGAAAGCACTTCGAGATGAAATTTTAGATGTACCTGTTGAATTGACCACTAAATTTATCTCAGTAGATTTACCATTGCAGAAAATTATGGATTTGGAAAAGGGTGACATCATCCCCATTGAAATGCCTGAACATATTACGGTACTAATCGAGGGCTTACCGTCTTTTAGAGCAAAACTAGGACGTAGTAGAGATAATGTTGCTATTAAAATATCAGAGAAAATTAAACGTCCTGAGTCAGTGAAAAATGAACTAACGATATTAACCAAAGGTGGTAAGCGACTAGATAGTGATGGTGAGCTACATCTTTTGGAAGAGGACTTTGATTATTAATAACCTTTTTAATATCAAAGCAAATAATTGTACAAAAAAATAAATTTGAGGCCAATGGCATGAGTGAAAAAGATGATGATTTAGGCATGTGGGACGAAGCGATGGATGAACAAGCCGAAGCTGCCGCTAAAGCCGAAACGGTCGAACTAGAAGAATTGCAGGAAGAAGAAGCGCCGATCACTGGTGAAGAAAAACGTAAACTTGATGCAATTCTAGATATTCCTGTCACTATTTCTATGGAAGTAGGGCGTAGTCATATAAGTATCCGTAATTTGCTTCAGTTAAACCAAGGTTCAGTTGTTGAACTTGACAGGGTTGCGGGTGAGTCACTTGACGTTTTAGTGAATGGCACGTTAATCGCTCACGGCGAAGTTGTTGTGGTAAACGACAAGTTTGGTATTCGATTAACCGATGTAATTAGTCAAATAGAACGTATTAAAAAGTTAAAGTAATGATAATTCGTAGCATAGCTTTATTGTTTTTTTTATCAGTTTCTCTTTCTGGACTCGCTCAAGAAAATTCGCTAACTAAAGTTAGTGTAGAGAGCATAACTGCAGATGAAACGACACTGGTAACATCACCGAAAAAAGTTGAAGTCGGTCGGCATGTCATGGGAAACATGGATGCAGGCAGTATGATCGTATCGTTATTATTGGTACTACTTGCTATTGTTATAGCAGCATGGATCCTGAAAAAGCTTCAAGTCGGTGGCAGTACGGCTAATGGATTGAAAGTGATCACTAGCTTAAACTTAGGTTCAAAAGAGCGTTTGGTGGTGGTGCAAGTTGGTGAAAAGCAGTTGTTGCTCGGTTTAACGGGACAACAAATAAATTTGCTTGATACGTTAGATGAACCTATTGAAATCAAAAGTGGTGTGCCAGTCGAACTTAGTCAAACATTAGCACGCTTTACTCGTAAGCCTAGTTAAAAAATAGCGAACAATATTAATGACAGATCCTGTTTCAGTTAACACTTCAAAAGTAAAAATACTCGCCGCTGAAAAAAGTATAAAAAGCAGTGTGCTCGAGCATTTTACGTCAAACCTATTTTCTATAAAGGGTTTTATCTGTTTGTTTTTGCTGCTTGTGGTATTTTTTGCAAGCCAATCGGTATTTGCTGCCGATGACCTAGGCATGAGTGCATTAAAGTTAACCACCAATCCTGATGGCTCGCAAGAGTATACCGTCACCTTACAAATATTGATGTTTATGACCGCGTTAGGTTTTATACCTGCCGGCATTATTATGATGACTTCATTTACGCGTATTGTCGTGGTCATGGCAATATTACGACAAGCGATAGGTTTACAACAAACTCCTTCGAACCAAGTTGTCATTGGTTTAACGCTATTTATGACAATATTTATTATGACACCGGTTTATAATGAAATTAATCAAAGAGCGATAGAACCTTATTTAGCTGATCAAATGACCTCAATAGAAGCAATAGATAGCGCGAAAATACCATTGCGTGCTTTTATGCTTGAGCAAACCCGAATTAAAGATCTTGAAACTTTAGCAAACATGGCGGGCATTGAAGCGGTTGACCAACCAACAGATTTACCCATGACGGTCATTATTCCTGCATTCATTATCAGCGAGTTAAAAACAGCCTTTCAAATCGGCTTTATGTTATTTATTCCCTTTTTGATCATCGATTTAGTTGTTGCTAGTATTTTAATGGCAATGGGCATGATGATGTTATCGCCGATGATCGTATCATTACCGTTTAAATTAATGTTATTTGTGCTTGTTGATGGTTGGAACTTGGTTATAGGTACCATTGCGACCAGTTATGGAATGGGGAGTGGTTAATGAATCCTGAAGTCTTTGTAGACATACTCAGTGATGCTTTATTTTTAGTGATTGTCTTGGTGTGTGTCATTATCATTCCAAGCTTATGTGTGGGCTTGATCGTAGCTGTTTTTCAAGCGGCAACATCTATTAATGAACAAACATTAAGTTTCCTTCCTCGTCTTTGTGTCACTCTTCTAGCGCTTATTTATGGTGGGCATTGGTTAGTACAAAAATTAATGGACTTTACTATCCGACTCATTGGCAGTATTCCAAGTGTAGTGAGCTAATGGAGTTCACTGAGTCAGTTGTTATGCAATATATCGCTGACTTTATTTTACCTTTTTCGCGTATTTCTGCGCTTATCATGTCGATGATTGGCTTCGGCTCTAAAATTATCCCCGGCAAAGTTAAAGTTTTTCTCTGTGTAATGTTAACTGTTGCCATTATGCCGGCAATTCCTGCCACTAATGTCGGTTCATTATTCTCATTTCAAACGACTTTATTAGTTCTTGAACAGATGTTTATCGGTCTTGTACTCGGTTTTATGACCGTAATGGTCTTGAATACATTTACCCTCGCTGGACAAATTATCGCGATGCAAACGGGCTTAGGTTTTGCTTCTCTTGTCGATCCTGTAAGTGGTATGAACGTTCCAGCGGTAGGACAATTTTTCTTAATATTGTCGACCCTGATGTTTTGGGCAATGGACGGACATTTAGCGTATTTACAGTTTGTGGTTGCTAGTTTTGAAACGCTACCCATAGGTGAGTATCAGTTTACCTCTGATAAATTTAAAGAAGTGGTTGAGTGGGGAAAATGGATGTTTGCTACGGCTTTGTCGTTAGCGTTAGCGCCAATTACCGCAATGTTATTAATTAACTTTTCTTTCGGCATTATGACTCGCGCGGCGCCACAATTGAACATTTTTGCAATAGGCTTCCCGGTAACTATGTGTTCAGGTCTACTCATTATGTGGTTAACCATGGGCAACTTCTTTACCCATTACGAATTACAATGGCAGCGAGCACTCGATTTTAGCTGTTACCTGATTAATTGTAAGGCAAACTGATGGCTGATTCAGATAGCGGTGAAAAAACCGAAGAACCCACGGACAAAAAAATTGCCGACGCTAGGAAAAAAGGTCAAATAGCGCGTTCTAAAGATTTAGGTACCATGTTTGTTTTAGTTGGCAGTGCTGTCGCTATTATGCTTATAGGGGGCATGTTAACGAATAGTTTAGCGGGTGTCATGTCGCGACTGTTTAGTTTGAGCCGAGAGGAGGTTATGGATATTCATGCCTTATATAATGTCCTTAGAGGCTCCGTAGGAAATGTTGTACCACCTCTGTTGTGGATCTTTGCCATCATTATGCTTGCCGCTTTTGTAGGCAATTCAATGTTGGGAGGCATTAGTTTTTCCTCTGAAGCAATGGCTCCTAAGCTGAGTAAGATGTCGCCATTAGCTGGCTTTAAGCGTATGTTCGGCATTAAAGCTTTAGTTGAATTAGTCAAATCGCTATTAAAGTTTTTTGTAGTATTCATTGTCGCTTATTTATTATTAAGTAGCTTGTTTTCAGAAATATTAGGTCTTAGCTTAGAGCTTATACCACTGAGCTTAGAGCATGCGGTTACTTTATTGCAGTGGATGTTTTTAGCGTTAGCGCTATCTATTGGTATTATTGCTGCTATCGATGCTCCCTATCAAACATGGGATCATAATCGACAGTTAAAAATGACTAAGCAAGAAATTAAAGATGAGCATAAAAACTCAGAAGGTAGCCCTGAAATAAAAGGGCGTATTCGTCGTGCTCAATATGAAATGTCGCAGCGACGTATGATGCAAGAGGTTCCTAATTCTGACGTCGTTATTACCAACCCAACGCATTATGCTATTGCTTTAAAATATGATGCTATTGTTGGTGGAGCGCCAATGATGGTCGCTAAAGGCATTGATGAAATGGCGATACATATCCGCACTATTGCTAAAGAGCATGATGTAGAGATTATAACTTCTCCTGCATTAGCTCGATCATTATATTACTGTGCTGAAGTTGATGAAGAAATTCCAGAAGAACTTTTTGCTGCAGTTGCCCAAGTACTTGCGTTTATCTTTCAGCTTAATGAACATAAAAAAGGTAAAGCAAAGATGCCGACGGCTATTTCGAAAAACTTACCTATTCCAGATGAATTCAAATATTAATATCATACTTAATCATTGAGTTAACTTGTTATCTGTTTAATAAATATCCACTCTAATTTCTTTTAATCGTTATTGGTCTGCTTATTGCTAATTCATGGTATGCGTCAAAAAAATATCATTAGAGTAATATGCAGTTAGTTGCTTCATTCAAAAATTTCAAAAAAGATAAACTTAGCCAATTTTCTGGCTTAGGTACGCCATTATTAATTATGGCGGCGTTAGGTATGGTTATTTTACCCATGCCAGCCTTTTTACTCGATATCCTTTTTTCTTTTAATATTGCCTTGTCCTTGGTGGTCTTATTGATCACCGTTTATACCTTGAAGCCCCTTGAATTTGGTTCATTTCCTGCTGTATTGCTTATTGCGACTATTTTACGTCTTGCGTTAAATGTAGCGAGTACTCGGGTCGTTTTATTAGAAGGCCACGAAGGACCAGACGCGGCAGGTAAAGTAATCGAAGCATTTGGCTCGGTTGTGATTGGGGGGAATTATGCCGTTGGTCTTGTTGTTTTTATTATTCTAATCATTATTAATTTTGTTGTTGTTACTAAAGGTGCGGGACGAATAGCAGAAGTAACCGCACGTTTCACCTTAGATGCAATGCCGGGTAAACAAATGGCAATAGATGCCGATTTAAACGCCGGATTCATTACCGCAGACCAAGCAAGAGAACGCCGCATTGAAGTTACTAGCGAAGCTGATTTCTATGGTTCGATGGACGGTGCTAGTAAATTTGTTAAGGGTGACGCGGTTGCCGGAATATTAATTTTATTGATTAATATTATCGGTGGACTTGTCATCGGAATGGTCCAACATGACTTAAGCTTCGACAGTGCAGTAGAAATTTATACTTTGCTAACTATAGGTGATGGTTTAGTCGCGCAAATACCTGGTTTGTTATTATCCGTAGGTACCGCAATTGTTGTAACCCGCCAGAACACCTCACAAGACATGGGCGAGCAAGTTAGCAGTCAATTAGGGCAAGAACGTTCTTTATATATTGCTGCAGCTGTGATGTTTGTTATGGGCATTATTCCGGGTATGCCGCATTTTGCTTTCTTGTTTTTTGCCTTCATGGTCGCAGGGACTGCTTTTTTAAGTGGCAAATATAAAATTGCTAAAGAAAAGGAGTTATTAGAAAAGTCTGAAGCGGATCAAGTTGAAACGCAGCAACAAGAAGCCGAAGTAAAAGACTTAGGTTGGGATGATGTCAATCATGTTGATGTCATTGGTTTAGAGATTGGTTATCGATTGATCCCACTCGTTGATAAATCGCAAGGTGGCGAACTGCTAAATCGTATCAAAGGCGTGCGTAAAAAACTTTCACAAGAATTTGGTTTCTTGGTGCCAGCGGTGCATATTCGCGATAACTTAGATTTAGATCCGAATGTTTATCAAATTTCATTAATGGGTGTAACGATTGGTGAAGCCGAAATTCGTCATGATCACGAACTAGCGATTAACCCAGGACAGGTTTATGGCAAGTTAGAAGGAGTCGCGACTACAGATCCTGCTTTTGGATTAGAAGCGGTTTGGATAAAACAAACCCAACGTGAACATGCGCAATCATTGGGTTACACAGTTGTGGACGCATCAACTGTATTAGCGACACATTTAAGCCAAATCCTGACTAATAATGCATCACAGTTATTAGGGCACGAAGAAGTACAAAACCTACTTGATATGTTAGCTAAGAATTACCCTAAGTTGGTTGAAGGGTTGATCCCCGATGTATTAACGTTAGGCACCCTTGTGAAAGTACTGCAAAACTTGATGAATGAAGGTGTTGCCGTACGTGACATGCGAAGCATTATTCAAACCCTTGTTGAATACGGGCCTAAATCTCAAGACCCAGAAATTTTAACCGCAGCCGTACGTATAACCTTACGGAAATTTATTGTTCAAGAGCTTGTTGGCCCTGTCACTGAAGTACCCGTCATAACATTGGCGCCAGAGTTGGAACAGATGTTGCACCAGTCAATGCAAATGGCTGGAGACGATGGCGCAGGCATTGAACCAGGCTTAGCAGAACGATTACAAAAATCACTAACTGATGGTGCACAACAACAAGAAATGGCGGGAGATACCCCCATATTGTTAACGTCAGGAATTTTGCGTTCAGTACTAGCTAAGTTCGTTAAATACACTATTCCAGGCTTACGCGTAATTTCTTACCAAGAAATTCCTGACGATAAGCAAATAAAGATAGTAAGCGCCATAGGTCAATAATTACTTCACAGGTAATTAACAGCAGAGAATATTTGCCATCATTTGAATATATGATCACAGGCAGTTGCAGTTGATAAGGGGTTAGTTTTGAAAATTAAACGTTTTGTAGCAAAAGATATGAGAAGTGCCTTGGCACAAATCAAAGAAGAGTTAGGTGCTGACGCCGTTATCATGTCAAATAAGCGTATTCCTGAAGGAGTAGAGCTTATGGCTGCGGTCGATAATAATGTTCAAATTAGTGCACCTAAATCAGCAAACAATTCTGAAACTATTAATCCTGATCAAAATGCAGCGTCACTGAAATCCCGTGCAATGGAAAATGATGTTGTTAATATTGGTCAAAAATCTAGTGTTTCTCATGAAAATACTGCCGCTCCCTCTGACAGTTTAAGTGCGTTATTGAACCGTCAAGTACAACAAACTCCTGCTGGTGGCGGCGTTAATCAAGCCCGGCACGATAAAATTGCCCAAGCAGCAGCAAAACTAAACCCTAGTAGTAATCATCAAGCAGTGGAACAAAATGCTGCAAACGCAACGGCAGATATCGAACAACAATTTAAATCGTTTACTGACCGTTTAGAACAAAATAGCGCTCCACAACAAAGCCAGACAGATCAAATTCAACAAGCAATACCAAGTAAAAATGAAAAAGTATTTGAAGATAATAATCGTAAAGCTAACCAGCCAAGCCATATGAAAACAGAACAGTCTCATAACGAAGAATTTGAAAAAATGAAGAATGAAATGTCTTCAATTAGAGAGTTGTTAGAGCATCAAGTTTCGGGATTGATGTGGCAAGATATGGCACAAAAAGATCCATCAAGAGCAATGTTAGTGAACCGGTTAATGTCGTTAGGCATGAGCGAACAAGTTTCAGATCAAATAGCTGGTTATATTCCAGCTCAGAAAAATGATCAAGACACATGGCAACTCGCGAAAAAATTTATTAGCCAACAAATAAATACCACCAATAACGACATTATTCATCGTGGCGGTGTTGTTTCATTAGTTGGCCCAACAGGGGTTGGAAAAACAACGACAATCGCAAAATTAGCAGCAAGATTCGCGCAGATTCATGGTGCAGACCAAGTCGTTATGATTTCAACTGATAACTATCGCATCGCTGGTTTTGAACAATTAGCAACTTACGGACGTATCATTGGTTGCCAAGTAAAACTTGCTAGTGATGCAAAAACCCTTGATACATTATTACAACAATTTTCTAAAAAGAAGCTGATCCTTATTGATACCGCAGGTATGGGACAACGAGATATGCGATTAGCTAAGCACCTTACAACACTCGTTTCAAATGCCCGTGTTAGAATTCGTAATTATTTAGTATTAGCCGCTAATACCCAGCAGCGAGTAATGCAAGAAAATGTTGAACGCTTTAAAAAAGTACCGTTAGCGGGCTGTATTTATACAAAGCTTGATGAAAGTCTAAGTATTGGTGAAATAATCTCAACTTCGATTCAAAATGGCTTAGCAATAGGTTATCTTACTGATGGACAAAGGGTTCCAGAAGATATTAAAGTTGCAAATGCTGAGAAACTCGTTACGCTAGCAGATAAAATGACAGCAAAAAATCAAATAAATAACCCAATTACATGGCGAACAGCACCTACATCTGCAAATGCTGTTGTATACTAAATGAATTGATAGGTTTTTTCTTAAGAAAAGAGAAATACGATAGATGAATGATCAAGCAAGTGGCTTAAGAAAAATGAAAGACTCACAACAAGTAAAAGTCATCGCAGTCTCTGGCGGTAAAGGTGGAGTTGGTAAAACCAACGTATCACTTAATACTGCCATTGCTTTAGGTCAATTAGGTAAGAGAGTTTTAGTTTTAGATGCCGATTTAGGTCTAGCTAATGTCGATGTTATGTTGGGATTACGGGTAAAACGTAACCTTTCACATGTGCTTTCTGGTGAATGTGAATTAGACGACATAATTATTAAAGGCCCTGCAGATATAAACGTGATACCGGCTACGTCGGGTACACAGTCTATGGTTGATTTGACCCCTTCTGAGCATGCTGGTCTAATTCGCGCTTTTAGCGATATGCGTACTAAGTTTGATGTATTGATTGTTGATACTGCTGCTGGTATTTCTGATATGGTTTTAAGTTTTTGTCGTGCTTCTCAGGATGTTATGTTGGTGGTTTGTGATGAACCTACATCAATTACAGACTGTTATGCGCTAATGAAATTATTAAGCCGAGATCACGGCGTTTTCAAATTTAAAGTCGTTGCAAATATGGTACGTAGCCCTAAAGAGGGTCAACAACTGTTTGGGAAACTTGCTAAAGTATCCGACCGATTTTTAGATGTAGCTTTAGAGCTTGTCGGCGTAATACCTTTTGATGAAAACATCAGGAAGTCGGTGAGAAAACAACAAGCGATTGTTGAAGCCTTTCCTAATTCACCTGCTGCAGTTGCTATTAAATCTCTTGCGAATAAATTAATTCAATGGCCGGTTCCTAATCAACCATCAGGTCATTTAGAATTCTTTATTGAACAATTATTAGAGCGCTAATAATTATTAAATAATCAGCTAAGAGTGTTTTTATGCAGAAATGCCCTTTTATTAACCTAATTAACAACGAGTGAGCTATAGTGGTAAAACCAAATGCTTACAGTGTTCAAACTGACAAATCTGCGATTATCGCAAAACACACTGTTTTAGTTAAACGTATTGCTTATCATTTATTAGCAAGGTTGCCAGC
>Ga0209292_1002981_pt1 | contig 18957 bp, 11 predicted proteins | sample GOMGulsemesocosm_2_FD_184634 | JGI IMG/M metagenome (GOLD analysis project Ga0209292, IMG submission 184634) | Methane-oxidizing microbial communities from mesocosms in the Gulf of Mexico - GOM9C Gulf of Mexico (SPAdes) (version 2) | ecosystem: Environmental > Aquatic > Marine > Cold seeps... | reverse complement strand
TCTTCACAGTGCCATCACCCAATCCACCAGCTGTATATTGTTCTTTTAAATTAGCAACGTACACCTGATCTTGATGGAATGCATCTAAATAAGTAAATACCACATTCCCTTCAACTTGTCCCGGATCGATCACGCGTAAATGATTCGGATCGGTATACATGGCTTTAACCGCTTTGGAGATCTCCTTTTCACTCGAACTTAGCATAATGGTGTTACCCATGGATTTAGACATTTTACTTTTACCATCGACACTAGGCAAACGTGAAACTTTACTTAACAATGGCTTACACTCAACCAAAATCTCTTGTTGGGCAATGTTATTTAGCTTTCTTACGATTTCATTGGTCTGTTCGATCATTGGTAATTGATCTTCCCCCACTGGTATTAATGTGGCTTTAAATGCAGTGATGTCAGCGGCCTGACTTATCGGGTATGTTAAGAAACCAGCAGGAATAGAGCGGCCAAATGATTTACTGTTGATCTCATTTTTAACCGTCGGATTACGCTCCAAACGAGCAATAGACACTAAGTTTGAGTAATACATTGTGAGTTCAGCCAAGGCTGGAATGGCGGACTGTAAACAAATAGTGGTTTTTAATGGATCGATACCGACAGCAAGATAGTCCGCGACAACATTTAAAATATTCGACGAGACTTTTTGTGGATTATGACCATTATCAGTGAGGCCCTGCATGTCAGCAACTAAGATAGTTTGCTCATATTGATGCTGTAACTTTACACGCTGCTGCAATGAACCGACAAAGTGGCCGAGATGCAAAGAACCCGTTGCACGATCACCCGTGAGGATCTTTTCTCTAGTCGCGTTATTTTGACTTGAATTAGGTGTTTGGTCTAAGTCTAGTGATAGGTTATTTTCCATTGTATATCTCCAAAATAGATTACCGGAGACATACATACTTTATTCATCAGTTGCCATCCGGCGATCTGTGAACAAAAGTATTCAACACCGCTCTTATAAAAGAGAGTGCCACCAAGATGTTGTGATAAGTATAAAAATAGGTTTTAATTTCATGTATTAAAAATATCAGCCTGGACAAATTAGTACAAGCGTTATTTCAATCTACTTTCAACCTTAATCATTAATATTAACTATCAATCTTAACTATCAAATTGGACTTGTTTACATGGATACTATTGTCTTTCTCGACCGCTCTACGATCCCAGAACACATTACGATCCCTAAACCTGATGTTGATTGCCAATGGCATGAGTATGCGACAACAACATCGGAGCAAGTGATTGAACGGCTGCAAAATGCAAGCATTGTCATTACTAATAAAGTCATTTTAAATATGCAGGTATTAAGTCAGTGCCCACAATTAAAAATGATTGCCGTAGCGGCGACTGGCACCAACAACATTGATTTAGATTATTGTCGTCAGCACAACATCACCGTCAGTAACATCCAAGGCTATGCCACCAACTCCGTACCTGAACATGTATTAGCCATGATGTTTGCACTAAAACGAAATCTTGTCGGTTACCATCAAGATATTCAAGCCGGTGTTTGGCAGCAGCAAAAGCAGTTCTGCTTTTTTAGCCACCCCATTTCTGATATTGCGGGCTCTACGATTGGTATTATTGGTAAAGGTAGCCTCGGTAATGCTGTTGCAACATTGGCTAGAGCACTCGGTATGACAGTACTTTTTGCTGAACGCAAAGGGGCGAATGAGTGTCGTAAAGGCTACAGCCCATTTGAATTTGTCTTACAACAAGCGGATGTACTGACACTGCATTGCCCACTTGCAGAACAAACGCACAATATCATCGGCAGTGACGAATTTAAGCTAATGAAGAGTACGAGCATTTTGATTAACGCGGGACGTGGTGGTCTGGTTGATGAGGTGGCGTTAGTGGAGGCATTATATAGCCAACAAATTGCTGGCGCAGGTGTTGATGTATTTACCCAAGAGCCTGCTGATGATAATAATCCCCTAATCGCTAATGCACATCTGCCTAATCTTATATTAACACCGCATGTCGCTTGGGGATCAGACTCTGCAATTCAAACATTATCTAACCAGCTTATTGCCAATATAAATGCCTTTATTGCAGGAACGCCACAAAACCAGTGTAGTTAGTCAGACAACCAATAACGGCAATCTTGCGCTTTCAAGAAGTCTTCAGCAAACTCGCCTTGTAATAACGCAATGGTTGCCAACATGCCCGCTTGCACACAGTTTTGGGCATAGACAGTAACTTGAGCTGGGCCACCAGTAATGGGATAGCCTGTCTTGGGGTTGAGGATATGACCATAACGTTGGCCATCGACTTCAATATAGCGCTGACTATCACCACTACTTGCAAGGCCTCCTTGGGCTAAGCTAACCATAAGCTTACTTTCACCAAGATGCTGTGGATCTTCTATCGCGACTTGCCAAGCGTCACCATTACTGCGTGATTTATTGACATAAATATCACCACCAAAATTAACCAAAAATGCACTATTCGTTTGTTGTTGCTGTAATAGCTGCGCAACTTTATCGACCGCGTATTCTTTACCAATACCACCCAAGTCAATTTTCATGTCTTTAGGTAAACGTAATAGCGGTTCATTCCAGTTTGCTTTTTGCCAACCAATATTCGGTAATAGCGCTTTAATATTAGCGTCATTGGGGAGTTGAGTTTGTTGCTTAAAATGCCAGAGTTTACCTAATACACCAGAGCTGATATCAAATAAACCATCACTGAGTTGAAAACATAAATCAGCTAAATTAATAAGCCGTGTCGTTTCTTCATCTACCGAGATGGTTTCATCAGCAGAGCTATTAAGGCGGGCAATAATATTGTCATCACGAAAACGACTGTATTTTAGTTCAATGCGTTTTGCTTCTGCATATGCTTGCGCAGTAAGGCTATACGCTTGAGCTTCATCTAGGTTATCTAATAAGATCTGACAAGGACTGGCCATGACGGTAAACTCACCGAGCCAATAGCCTGATTTTCGTTTTAAGGTAAAGGCTTTTTTTGAAGTACCGCCTTGCTGTAAAGCGCTGTCTTTGTTTAATAGATCGTCTTTTTTCAAATCTTGTACCTGCTCATATAGACATTAAAAACGGTATTAGAAGCGATAGAAACTCTGCAGTATGATGGCGCTTTTATCTGGATAAAGATCTAATCCCGCCATACCAGCCCCTTTAGCCAGAGAATCATCACCCGATACCTGAGTAAGGTAATATTCAAGCCGCACACTGAACTCATTACCCGCAATCGGGAAACCATATTTAAGCCCAATGGTATAAGTTTGTAACTCACCCAAACGATAATCGGCAGTCATATATTCCGGTATTGGCTGGCCTTCATCAAGATAGACACGATAAAAATCAACCGCTTGCTGGCTATAATAACGGAGATGCGGTTCAATAAAATATTGATTTAAAAGTTGAACTCGCCATTTACTGTCAATGGTATGTGAGGTTATTCCCCAATCATCCCAAAAATAACGATAACTAACATCAAGCACTTGGCCAGATGGCTGTATATTGTATTTAGTACGCCAAAATAAACTTTGCTTAGTGCGCTGATCGGGACGATTTTCATAAACATAATCATTCGCCCACCCATTACTATCAACCACCGACAAGATTTTAAAGGGGTCAGTTTGATAACCATTCACATCACTAATCGAATAGTTTAATTGCATCAATGTTTGACGATCAATAACTTGCGTTAAACCAAAGAGAAAATCAAGGGTTTGCTTGGTATCAGAGTCCGTTAAACGGTTGTTAGGATCATCAACCGAAACACCAGGATTTGGGATGCCACCTTCTGGGTCAATAGTATCGTAGGCATAAGCAAAACCGAAAGATGCAGTGGTATTACGCTTATTAAAATCACGCGCCAACGCACTATTGATTGACAAGGCAAGATAGTCATATTCTTTAGACAGATATACCCCACCAGAATACAACCAAAGGCGACTTAGCTGCTGTTGATATTGAGTACTAAGTGCAACCCGCGTATCATGAAAAGTATCATCAAGCGGTGTATCAGCTGCAGCCGTAGTGTAATTACCATTACCTGACGGGCGAGTAAATGTTTGCGCTTTATTTTGTACAACCGCGCCATTAGGTGAAGCACCAGTAAGTACATCAATAATGCCTTTAAGATTAATACTGCGCTCGTCATCAATTTGCTTAGTGAAGGAAAGAGCTCCCTCATAGGCTTGCACTTGATGATCACTCTCAGCATAAATCAACAGACCTGCATCAACATCCCAACTGTCGAATTCTGACGGTTGAGCTGTCACTGGCGCAGAAAGTACGCAGGTGGCTGCCGCGAGTGTAATCGAGATATTGGTAAAGATTGTACTGTTTCTTTTTAGTTGCATCCACACCCCCCACCAGCAAAATTACCGCCGCCACTCGAACCTTCTTTACTGAAATAAGTATGATCGTCAAACCCAATTTCCATCGGATTATCTGCAAGCTGCATTTCAGGTTTCGCTAACAAGTCTCGTTCCCAAGGCCTAACGCCAAGTGATGAACACGCAGTCAGACTCAATACACTAGCCAACAATAAAATCCGTCTCATAAGTCATCTCCACAACTAATTAACTCTCCAGTAACAGCTAGGTCTAAGGTAATAGCGACAAGATTTCAGCTTCGTATTTATCTAGCTCCGCCAATCTAAAGCCGATATGCTTATACACAATTTCGCCCTTCTTATTAAGTATAAACGAATTAGGCAATCCCATTATTTCATACTGCTCAGCGACAGCACCTTGCGGATCAAACGCGATAGTTAATTTGTTGGGGTAACGTTGCAAAAATTTGGTCGCTAAAATAGATTCTTGATCCATATTAATCGCTATCACTACAAAGCCTTTTTCACCATACTTTTCAACCATTTCATCCATCCACGGAAATGAACGAATACAGGGCGTACACCAAGATGCCCAAAAATCAACTAATACAACCTTTCCGCGGTAGTCTTCAAGATTCACTTGGGTATTATCGATACCAGGTAATGCAAATATCGGCGCTTGGCTGACCTTGCTTTCAGCAATAATCGTCGTGGAGAAAAGTAAACTGGTAACAACAGATACGGTAATAAAAAAAGAACTAATTCGATTATAGATACATGGATTCATAAGCTTATATCCCAAGAAGATGAGTAAGTATGCAGCTATAATAATGAAGTTAGCAGAAGATTAGTGAAAAAAATGTTGAAAATGGGATATAAAAAAACACTGACCGATGAAATCAATTAGTGTTCTCTTGAATGGATGGCGGAGGAGGAGAGATTTTAACTCTCGAGGAGCTATTAACCCCTACTGGTTTTCAAGTTTGACAAGAATTAGATAAAGGCTCGTTATCTTAACGGATAACGAGCCTTTATCTTTAGTTCTTTGTCTAGATACAGAACTATTTATACCAAATCATTTAACATTATAAACCATTGTTCCAGCTCTTGTAATCTCGGCATCAAGGTTAACACCTGCTTTAGTCAATGTTTTTGCCAATTCTGCAGTTTCACCTAGCATCAATCCATATACAATATTATGAACATCATTTTTTCCTGTAGAGCGATCAATGATACGACCTATTTTATTTGTCCCATTATTTATAAATGAAGATAAATTATCAATAATTAACATTGATGAATCTGTTGTCCATACATCTCCATTTGATTTATTTAATTTAACACCTAAATCTAGGCTGTCTAATTCACCATATAACGTGAAACTTGGTGAGCTGAAAAAAGTGAATTGTAATTTATAGCCATTTTTTGCTGATGCCACAAAAGCATTTGGTCCTGAAGTCGATGTTAGTCCAAATTGACTGCCTTCATATGAACCTGTTCCATTGAATGAACCACCCATATTTAACTTACTAAAAGTAATAGAGCCATCAAATGAAGTGAAGTAATCTTTCAAGGTGTTATTTTCGATACCATCTTTATTAAAATCGGTTTTAATAAAAGCATCGCTGAAAGTTAATTTAAGTGATTTTTTTGAAGTAGTTACAGTTTTAGGTATATGCCAATATAATGGAATATCGCCTGAATCTTTAACTAAAGCATCTAAATAAGATTGGCTAGAATCAAACTGTTGTAATGTTTCAATTGCTTTTTTAGCATTTGTACTTTGAGTTAATGGGTCTAGATGCTGTTGTTTTTCTATACCATCTTTTAGGCCATCACCATCACTATCAGATAATCCGGCTAAAGTACATGGTGGTAAACCACCATTTAGTTGGTAACCGCCACTCCCTAATGCATTAATACATACATCCATTTCTTCTTTATCTGATAGTCCATCATTATCCATATCATTGTTAGTGAGATAAGAAGCTTGTGTATTTAACTCATTTTTCACACTATTACTATCACCACCATTATGTTGGTCACCCCACGTAACAACGGTACCATCTGATTTTAAGGCAGCAAAGGCAGTATTTGTTGAAAAGATAGATATAACATCAGTTAATGTATTATTAAGCTTAGAGCTGTCACCACCTTCAGTCTTATTACCCCAAGTAACGACTGTACCATCTGATTTTAAGGCAGCAAATGCAGCATTATTTGAATAGATACTGATCACATCAATTAATTTATTTTTAAGTGTCGAATTGCTACTATTAATATTGTAGCCCCAAGTCACTACATCACCATTAGATTTTAAAGCGGCAAATGCAGTATTAGTTGAATAAATCGATATAACGTTATGTAAGTTACCACTCACCGTTGAACTGTCACCACCTTCTGCTTTATTACCCCAGGTCACTACATCGCCATTAGGTTTTAAAGCGGAAAATGCAGAATTAGTTGAATAAATAGAATTAATACCAGTTAATGGCGCTTTAATTGTTGAACCATTGCCACCTTCAGCTTTATTACCCCAAGTAAATATGGTTCCATCTTTTGTTAAAGCTGTAAAAGCGGAGTTGGTAGAGGAAATAGAGACAATATATTCAAGATAGCTACTGAAATAACCCATTAATGCGCTACTATCCCCCCCAAATTTTCCATCTCCCCATGTTTTAACCGAACCATCTGATTTTAAAGCTGAAAAAGCCTTATTAGTAGAGAAAATATAGGCTACATCTGTCAGTTTTTTGGTTAGGTTATTACCAGCGTCCTTATTTCCCCAAGAAACCACGCTACCATCTGTCTTTAAGGCCGTAAATGCACTTTCAGTAGAAAAAATAGAGACGACATTTTTAAGTTCTTTAACTATTGAGCTACTATCCCCCCCATCAGAAGACTGGCCCCAAGTAATAACCGTTCCGTCAGATTTTAAGGCTGAAAATGCGGTATCTGTGGCGTAGATAGATACGATATCGGTAAGATCCTTTTTAATTTTACTACTATCACCGCCACACAGTGGGTTTCCCCAAGTAATAATTGTTCCGTCAGACTTCAATGCTACAAATGCAGTTTCATTTGAAAAAATAGAGACTACGTCAACGAGTGGGGTTGTAAGGTTAGAGATATCTCCACCTTCAGTTTTATTTCCCCAAGTAACTACGGTTCCATCAGACCTTAAAGCAGCAAATGCCGAGCTTGTTGAGAACACTGCACCAATAGCAGGAATTATATTAAGTTTTGCAACAAGGGCTTCAAGTAATTGACGTGAAATAATAGTTTTACTTTGATCTGCAGCTAACGCTTTTTCATATTTCGCTTTATTATTGGGATCATAATTCTTTATAGCCGCTATGATCCAATCCGTTGAAGATAACGATACAGCTGTATGTTTACCTGCTTGATCGAGTATTCGCTTTAATGCTTCTTCTTTTTTAGAAAGCTTAACCGATACAACAGGCGTAACTGATTTATTACTTAATGATGATGAATTATCACTACTATTACATCCTGTAAGCAGAATTGTTCCAGCTAAAGCTAAGACTACGGTTGTTTGCATTATTGAAAATGTCCTTTTAATATTGAAATTAAATATTAGGATTGCTTAATGTTTTTATAGAATTAAAATTGGTATCGAGCTCCAATAGCAACACTTCGTCCTGGAGCTTGAATTACACCGCGATATGCACCAAGAGAATTACTATATTGTTGGTCTGTTAAATTTCGTCCATATAAATTAATGGTTAGTTCTTCAGTTGCCATATACTTTAATGTCAGGTCCCAACGTGTATAACCTATACCTGAGTTACCATTCAGTATTCTATTAGGCTTAGCTGCTGTATTTACTGAATCCTCTTTATCAGAAATGTTGCGCATAGTAATTCTGGTATCGAGACGTTGATTTAATAAACGCATACCTAGATAAGCAGTTAACTTGTTCTGATTAGGGAAAGGGGAATAAAAAGTGTTCCCACATGCCTTTTTATTCACTGGATCTTTAAGCGTTAATAGAACATTAGGGTTATAACATTGGTTACCTTCATCAACATCAATAATAGACGCAGACATACCACCGTAAGCAAAGCCAGTATCATAATTAATTGTCAACTCAGAGCCTTCAATTATTACGGGGTCAGTTCTATTAACAAAAGCAAGAGTATCTGTAGCATTCGCATCTGGAGTAATAACACCTAAATGCATAATCATATAATTATCCACTTTGGTACGATAATGAGATAAAGCGAGAGTTAGCTCGTCATCTTGAGTAAAAAGTTGTTCAAAGTTAAATGTTACACCGAGATCAAGATTTGTTGATGTTTCAGGTTTCAAAACTGGACTTGGAATTAATACTGTTGCAGAGAGGCCTGACGCAGGTGTTCCACCAGATAGAAGTGTTTCTGTTAAACTTGGTGGTCGCCAGCCTTTTCCATAATTTGATGATATTTCCATAAAATCAAAGGGACGAATTGATATACCTATAGTTGGAGACGTAGCATAACCAGTATTAGTCACCGAGTATGTTTCATCTATCCCTGTATCCATATTTGAGAACTTAGTCTTAACACTAGCATCACCTTTTAATTTATAACTATCAAAACGAACACCTGCGAATAAAGATAACCATTCAAGATAATCCAGACGAGTATCTAAGTAGGTGCTCGCCAATTCTCGCGAGCCTTTAGGTGTGGAAGCGATCCCTGATGCAGCTCCATTTGGCCCATTTATCTCCCGTGGTATTGTTCTATCACTTACCCATTCAACCCCATAGTCAGCACTAAGAATAGTATCTCTGAAATTTATAAAAGATTGATTGTTTAAGGTAATTCCATAAGTGTTCGTTTCATAAATTGAAGTCTGAGCCGAACAACGTTTACCCGTCATAAAGTAATATTTACCAGGATTTGTTATGCAAAGATCTTGGCTTGACTTTGGAATATTTGATGATTCTGGAAAGTATTCATGTAATTGTGTATTTGCTCGATATACTTTCGCGCTTAAATTCAATAATGGGTTATCTGACTGAAAGGTATAACCAAGATTAATATTTTCATTTTGTATTTTATCATTTGCTTTAAAACGCCAATGATGTAATGTTTCATCACTTCGACTATCATCATAATCAACAACATTAAATTCTGATTTAGTTTTCATATAACTTAGTTTTAGACTTTGGTTTTCACTAAAATTCCAGCGTATTTTTCCTAAATACGATGACATTGAGTAGCCTGTTTTGTATGTATTAAGTAGATGGTCCGGCACAGCAAATTTTTCTAAGATTCTATGACCAGATTGAACTCGTCCAGGCCTTATAATACTCTCACCTTCACTACCCATTCGATAATCGCCAGTTTTGGTATCACTGACAGCAGCCATAACTGAAACATTATCAGTTAACTTATAGCCTGCAGTAAAACTTGATTTATACTTATTACCATTTGCCCATTTACCAACACCCGTTTCACCACGAACAATCATTCCTCCATTATTATTTTTTTTAATAACGTCGTCAAAATCAACAGTTCTAAAATTAACTTGTCCACCAATTGTTCCAAGTCCCCCAGAACCTGATGAAACCCCTTTTTTTATATGGATCGAACTGAGTAATTCGGGATCAACAATTAAAGAGCCATTTCTGTCTTGATAACCACTCCTCTGAAAGTTTTGACGCATCCCATCAATATTAGTATTTACCCGTCCAAAATCTTGTACCCCCCGCATATTGACGCTAACAGTTGGATCGGAATAACTAATAGGTGTGTAAACACTTGGTGCATCTTGTAACATTTCGGCGGCATGTTGATGTGAACTAGAATCTAATTCAGCTCGATCTATAATTTCTTTTCTTGAGTCTTCTTCACCATCTATTGCATTAGAGCCTCTAACGACAGTTGTACCAATGACAACATTATTATTCATAGATGATTCTGAATTTGGTAAATTTTGAGCAAATAAAGAGCTACTGTATAACGCAGTACTAATAAAAACTATTAACGTTGGTTTTTTTTTGTCAATGAACATTAATTACCTAACTTATAAAGGCGTGAGACCGAGGCGAACACAAGCGCGAACGCAAATCATTATCATTCAGTTAATACTAGGAATTAAATCATTTATAGTGATAAGTGTCAATGTAGGATGGAATATTAATATTAACGACTTAAATTGATGTGATTTGTTAGTTGTAGTTACTTTACTGGTCAATGACTCCATAAGGGCACACTAACCCTCTTTCTCAAAAATAGTTTTCATTTCTCCTCTTGCTTTAAGCAACTCATTGCTTAATCAAGTTAGCCTGACTACCAATGCCCTCTGTAAGATTTATTTATCACAGAATAAGGGTTAGAAAATCTGTTTTTTAGAAGTGAAATATAAATAGCACTATTTCCGTGAGGAACGGTATTTAACTGTAAAACAGAGAATATTTAAGAAGGAATTACAAAGCCAAGACTTTCGAATTGAAAATGAATATAGGATTTTTCCAATTAGAAATAATGGTAGGACTAAACAACTAATAATTGTTTATTACGAGTATTCGAATAATGATATGGAGATTGATTTTAATACTGTAGATAAGAAAGACTACTAAAATTAGCACTCTCTTGAATGGATGGCGGAGGAGGAGAGATTTGAACTCTCGAGGAGCTATTAACCCCTGCTGGTTTTCAAGACCAGTGCATTCGGCCACTCTGCCACCCCTCCGCAGCAATGGAGCAGATATTAGAATAAGCTCCCGGACTTGTAAAGCTTTTTATCTCGTCACTATATCACTGCTCACTTTACGTTTAAATATCGCTTAAAAAGCAACTTACAAGTAAAACCAGTTTGTTTATTGATCGACAATACAGTCCTGATAAATCCAAGTGAAGCCTTAATAATTTTTGATCTAAATCAATACAAAAAAAGTAAACTTAAAGCCTAATGCACTACATATTGTGTCTAATGTTTAAAATTAACCCACATATAGTGTGGGTGTATAATGTCATTGTTTATTTAAGGAGTATTTTGTGGATCTATTTGTCATTAAACGAGATGGTTGTCGTGTGCCGTTTAACATTCAATGCATACAAAACGCCATTTTCGCAGCGGCTAAATCAGTGCAACAAGAAAGTCGTCATTATGCGGCAGAAATGGCGAATAAGGTTCATCAAATACTGATCCAACAAGATGTATCCAGTGAACATGCAATCGAAATCCATACGATTCAAAACACCGTTGAAGATGTGTTGATGCAAGAAAGCAACAAACTCATTGCCCGCGCTTATATCGAGTATCGTCATCAGCGCGATATCGCCCGCGAAACGCAAAGTATTCTAACCAACGAGATCAAAGGGCTTATTGAACAAAGCAACGAATCATTGCTTAATGAAAATGCCAATAAAGACAGTAAAGTGATCCCTACGCAACGAGATTTGCTGGCGGGAATTGTCGCGAAACATTATGCCAAGCAACATATCTTGCCACGTGATATTGTTCATGCGCATGAATCTGGCGACATTCATTATCATGATCTTGACTATGCACCTTTCTTCCCGATGTTTAACTGTATGCTGATCGACCTTGACGGCATGTTAACCCAAGGGTTCAAAATGGGTAACGCTGAGATTGAAACACCTAAATCCATTACTACGGCAACGGCAGTCACTGCACAGATTATTGCACAAGTGGCTAGCCACATTTATGGTGGGACTACAATCAACCGTATTGATGAGGTCTTAGCGCCATATGTCACCGCAAGTTTTAATAAAAACACCCTATTAGCAGAAGAATGGGATATCCCGAATAAAGAGAAGTTTGCACGTTCACGCACAGAAAAAGAATGTTTCGATGCGTTCCAATCGTTAGAATATGAAGTTAATACCTTACACACTGCTAATGGGCAAACGCCCTTTGTTACCTTTGGTTTTGGTTTAGGGTCGACTTGGGAAGCACGGCTAATTCAGCAATCAATTCTTAAAAACCGTATTGCGGGTTTAGGTAAAAATCATAAAACGGCTGTTTTTCCAAAACTGGTCTTTGCAATCAAAGATGGTTTAAACCATAAATCCGCAGATGCAAACTACGATATTAAGCAGCTTGCACTAGAGTGCGCAAGTAAACGTATGTATCCAGATATTTTAAATTACGACCAAGTAGTAAAAGTTACGGGGTCATTTAAAACCCCCATGGGTTGCCGTAGCTTCTTAAGCAATTATGAAGAACAAGGTGAATTAGTGCATGAAGGCCGTAATAACTTAGGGGTTGTCAGCCTTAATTTACCGCGTATCGCCATTCAAGCACAAGGTGATGAATCGCGCTTCTATCAATTACTCGATGAACGCTTAAGCCTGTGTAAACGCGCACTAGAAACTCGCATCTTTCGCCTTAAAGGTGTCAAAGCACGTGTTGCGCCAATCTTGTACATGGAAGGAGCCTGCGGTGTTCGCCTCCAAGAAGATGATGACGTATTAGAAATATTCAAACATGGTCGCGCATCTATTTCTTTAGGCTACATAGGTTTACACGAAGCAATCAATGCACTATTTGGTAATCAAATACACCCTTTTGATAGTAATAGATTGCAACAAAAAGCCATTGCCATGCTTACCCATATGAAAGCTATTACAGAACTGTGGACTACTGAAACTGGTTACGCATTTAGTTTGTATGCAACACCGAGTGAAAATCTGTGTAGTCGTTTTGCTAAATTAGATAAAATAACCTTTGGTGATATCACGGATGTGACAGATAAAGGCTATTACACCAACAGTTTCCATTTAGATGTTGAGAAACAAGTTAATCCATACGACAAAATAGATTTTGAAATGCCCTACCCTGCGATTAGTAGTGGTGGTTTTATCTGTTACGGCGAATATCCCAATATGCAACACAACATCGAAGCGCTAGAAAATGTATGGGATTACAGCTATTCACGCGTTCCTTATTACGGCACTAATACACCGATTGATGAATGTTACGCCTGTGGTTATACCGGTGAGTTTGAATGTACCAGTAAAGGGTTCACCTGTCCGAAGTGCGGTAATCACGATGTTGCGAAAGTCTCTGTTACCCGTCGAGTCTGTGGTTACTTAGGTAGCCCAGATGCGCGTCCTTTTAATGAAGGTAAACAAGAAGAAGTAAAACGACGCGTTAAACATTTATAAATTAATCAATTTTTTATAACACATTTATAAAAAACCATATTCAGATTAATTAACTAGCTAGTCAATCTCTTATTGGCTAGCGTTTAAGAAGTAAATATGCACTATTCTCAATATTTTGACCTTGATGTCATCAATGGCCCAGGAACAAGGGTAACCTTATTTGTCAGTGGTTGTGAACACCAATGCAAAGGCTGTTATAACCAATCGACTTGGTCTCCACGCAATGGTTCCCCATTCGACCAAGAGATAGAAGACAAAATAATTAATGACTTGAATGATACGCGGATACTCCGTCGAGGATTAAGCTTAAGCGGTGGTGATCCTCTCTATCCAGCGAACTTAGAAGCTATATTAAAACTAATAAAAAGAGTTAAAAAAGAATGTGTTGGAAAAGATATATGGCTATGGACAGGTTATACGATAGAACAATTAACACCACAGCAAAAAGCCGTCGTTCATTATATTGATTATCTTGTTGACGGTAAATTTGAACAACAACAAGTCGATCCAAGTTTAAAATTTAGAGGTAGCAGAAATCAACGAATAATCACAATTACAAAGAGTAAAAATAAAAAAATTGGCGACATCGAGTACATTATTAACGAAGGTAAATATTAAACAACCACAAGTGAATTAGTCGCATCACAAATGATAGCGCTATCAATTACAGAAACACAATTAAAAAATAATTAATTGTGAAAAGGTTAATTTTAGAATTTAATACTTTTGGGCTAGATATGGGCTGTTGAATAAATATTCTAATATTAAAGTCCTACTATGCACTATTACTTAATTAATAATATATGTTGAAAGGTCAAAAACCCTTACCAAAATAAGTTATCTAAAATTAATTTTTTTTGACTTTAATCACACAAAAATCATCGATAATGTAGGTTGAAAACGGTGAGATTTTATAGACTTTAACACAAAAGTATTAGTGCAAACGCCCACCAAACTACCCACAAATAAATAGAAATCATCACGAAAAAAGTAAGTAACTGATAAATAATAACTTTTTATTTTAGGTGATTAAGTTTTTGCTAATACCCTGCCACCAATTTGTAGCTAACAATAATATTTAGAATATACCATCCAAAATTAGCATTATTTTTAATTTCACACGTCAATACTTGTCAATAACACGTAAAAAAGTAAACTTTTACGTTGTAAAAACGAAGTATAACTACGATTGAAAAAATCGAGCTTTTACACTAAACGTTAATTTTTAGTTAACAGAACTTACCAACACAAAAACCTAACAACGCGTCATAAAATACTGACAAGCTGTTGTTAGAAAAGCCAAATATCAAGTTACGTTAACGAAACAGCATTGACATTCATTTTTATATCAATGATATTACTACTACATAAGTGATACACGCTCACTTTAAATTTAACATAAAGCAAACATAGTTTAATTGAGGATAATGGAATGAAATACTTAGTTACCGGTGGTACAGGGTTTATTGGTCGATTCTTAATTGAACGTCTAGTAGAGAGAGAAGATGCGTTAGTTTATGTATTAACTCGCCAAGGCTCAGAACACAAGTTCAATGCATTAAAGGATCGAGTGCATAAAAGTGTTAAAAGTCGTATCAAAATGGTTACTGGTGATATCACTAAAACGAATTTAGGGATTGATGAGCAATGGTTAGCAACACACACAGATCAAATCGATAACGTTTACCATCTTGCTGCAATCTACGACATGAAGGCCGATGCCGAATCACAAGAAACAGCGAATGTTATAGGTACACGCAACGCTGTCGAAGCATCTGTAAATATGAAGGCAAAAAGCTTTCATCATGTAAGTTCTATTGCTGCAGCGGGCTTGTTCAATGGTACTTTCTACGAAGATATGTTTGAAGAAGCTGAAAATATGGATAACCCGTATCTTCGCACTAAGCATGTTTCTGAAAAAGTAGTTCGTGATGAATGCTCAATTCCTTTCCGTATTTATCGTCCGGGTATGGTTGTTGGCCATTCTAAAACAGGTGAAATAGATAAAGTAGATGGTCCATACTATTTCTTTAAACTATTGAAAAAAATCCGTGAGACAATTCCAACATGGATGCCTATGATAGGTGTTGAAGGCCGTCGCCTTAATATCGTGCCTGTCGACTATGTTGCCGATGCGATTGACTACATTAGTCATAAAGAAGAAGTACACAGTAACTGCTTCCACCTTGTAGATCCAAAACCATTTAAAGTGGGTGAAGTACTTAATATTTTCGCTACCGCAGGTAACGCACCAAGAACAGCATTCCGAATTGATTCTCGAATCGCTAATTTCTTACCAGCTTCAGTTCGTCAAGCTATTACCCATTTACCAGCAGTGAAACAACTTACTGAGGGAGTGTTAAATGACCTTGGTATTCCAAAAGACGTATTGAACTTCCTTAACTACCCAACTAGCTTCGATGACCGTGAAACAGCACGTGCGCTAGAAGGTTCTAATATCAAGGTGCCGCGCTTAGACGCATATGCACCAGCGGTATGGGATTATTGGGAACGTAACCTAAATGATGACCTAATCAATGACATGACCTTAAAAGGTAATGTAAGTGGTAAAACAATTGTCATCACAGGTGCAAGTTCTGGTATTGGCGAAGCAACGGCATTAAAACTCGCTCCAACAGGCGCCAAATTAATCCTTGTTGCACGAGATGTCACAAAACTAGAAGCAACACAGGCTCAAATCCAAGAACTTGGTGGTGAAGCACACATCTATTCATGTGATATTTCAAACATGGAATCATGTGATGAATTAGTTAAGTCAGTGCTTGCTGAACATGAATTTGTTGATGTATTAATCAATAACGCTGGTCGCTCAATCCGTCGTTCAATTGATTTATCATTTGACCGTTTCCATGATTACGAAAGAACAATGCAGTTAAACTACTTTGGTTCAATTCGTTTAATCATGGGCTTCTCACCAAGCATGTTAGAACGTAAGCAAGGTCATGTAATTAACATCTCATCAATTGGTGTGTTAACAAATGCGCCGCGTTTCTCTGCTTATGTTGCATCGAAAGCAGCACTTGATGCCTTTACACGTTGTGCCGCATCAGAGTTCTCTGACCGTAACGTAAACATGACGACGATTAACATGCCGTTAGTACGTACACCTATGATTGGTCCAACGAAAGTATATGACAATGTACCAACGCTTGCTCCATCAGAAGCAGCTGATTTGATTGCTCAAGCAATTATTCGTAAGCCGAAACGTATCGCGACAAAAGTCGGTATTATGTCTGAAGTACTTTACTCACTATTCCCTAAAGTAAGTGAGATCATTATGAACACGGGCTACCGTATGTTTAATGATTCAGCTGCTGCGAAGGGCAAAGAAGAAGACAAAGATAAACCAACACAAGCAAGTACCGAGCAAGTTGCATTTGCAGCTATCATGCGCGGTGTGCATTGGTAATCTAACCTGTCATAAACAGACTCTAATAAAGTAATGTGAAGGGACCACTCTATATACTAAAAAGTGGTCCCTTTTTTGATCCTTGTTATCATGTTAATCTATTGTTTTCTTTAACAAGGATGTGTAAGAATGAAAAAATCATTGGGTTTCACACTCATCGAATTAATGATCACTATCTCTATCTTTGCCATACTCATTGGCATTGGCGTTCCCAGTTACCAAAATACCATACAACAAAGCCGTATAGACGACGCGACCACATTGATTAATAGCACGCTTAGTTATGCCAAAAATACTGCTATTGCCCATAACCGTCCTTTATATATGACAGCTGCAGATAATGTTCTTACCCTAGCAACGAGCACAGCGGTTGCAGCTGAAGTCGTTAATAGAACAACGATAGATACTGACAGTGATTCAAACTTATCAGTTACAGGTCTTACCTCTGTCATTATCTTTCGCGCTAACGGCACTATCACGGCAGATAATACGATTCGTTACAATCCCGACGGTAAAGGTATTAATATTACGGTCAGTGCTAATGGTGATACGACTGTTAATCCAATAACTGGTGATAGTCATTAATCTTGTATTAAATGAGTGCACTTAAAACAAAAAAGCGGCGTTAGATTTACATCTAACGCCGCTTTTAAATTTAATAAGCTAATGCATCACGCAATTAGTTATAGAATTTTTTATCTTCTTTTGCCATTGCTATAAGCGATTCACACGGTGCAAAACGCTCACCGTATTTATCTTGATGACGTTCTAGCTTGTCAACAAGTTCAGCAATACCAATTGAATCCATGTAATGGAATGGACCGCCTAAGAAAGGAGGGAAACCGATACCAAAGATTGCACCAATGTCACCATCACGCGCACTACGTAAGATACCTTCATCAAGACAACGTGCCGCTTCGTTCAGCATTAATAATACTGCACGTTCTGCAAGTGCTTTCGGATCCATTTTAGCTTCAGGTTTCAGGTTAAATAGCTTGTAGATAGATTCATCAACTTGCTTCTTACCTTTCTTCGCTTTCTTACCGTATAGGTAGAAACCTTTTTCGTTCTTACGACCTTTACGATCATCAGCCAGTAGCTTATCGAACGCAGCAGGCGCTTCAAAACGGCTACCTAGCTCTTTCGTTAAGATTGGACCGATCTTAGCACCAACATCGATACCGACTTCATCAAGAAGTGTTACAGGACCAACAGGGAAACCAAAGTTAACTAATGCTTTATCAACGGCTTCAATAGGTTCTTGTTCTAAAATGATACGTGCAGCTTCGTTCATGTAAGGCGCAAGAATACGGTTTACATAGAAGCCAGCACCATCTTTAACAACGATAGGTGTTTTGCCTTGCTTACGCGCAAATTCAACCGTTGTTGAGATAGTTTGGTCAGACGTACCTTCATGCGTAATGATCTCTGCAAGTGGCATTTTGTCCACTGGACTGAAGTAATGCAGACCGATTACATTTTCAGGACGCTTCGCTTCAGAAGCAATCTGAGTAATAGGTAAAGAAGACGTGTTTGATGCGAAAATTGTATTTTCGTTACAATTAGCTTCAATATCTGCCACCATTTTGTGCTTCAATTTAAGATCTTCAAATACCGCTTCAACAACAATGTCAGCGCTCTTCACACCAGTGTACTCAGTTGTACCTGTGATCATAGCCAGTTGACTTTGCATGTCGGCTTTCGACATAAAGCGACGTTTAACTTTCTTATTTAGAATGTCATACGTGTATTTTTGGGCGTTAAGCAGACCTTGTGGTGCAATATCTTTAATACGCACAGGTACTTTCGCTTTGGTTGCAGTAACGTTAGCGATACCGCCACCCATTAAGCCGCCACCAAGTACGATTGCTTTTTTCACTTTCTTCGGTGCAACACCTTCAACGCCATCTTCTTTCTTCATCTCTGTTGTCGCAAAGAAAATGCCACGCAGTGATGCTGATTCAGATGTCATTGCAAGCTCTGCAAAACGTTTTGCTTCAAGTTTTAAACCTGCTTCAAAACCTTTTTCTTGACCAACTTTAACCACTTCTAGAATTG
>Ga0209292_1002977_pt1 | contig 18972 bp, 17 predicted proteins | sample GOMGulsemesocosm_2_FD_184634 | JGI IMG/M metagenome (GOLD analysis project Ga0209292, IMG submission 184634) | Methane-oxidizing microbial communities from mesocosms in the Gulf of Mexico - GOM9C Gulf of Mexico (SPAdes) (version 2) | ecosystem: Environmental > Aquatic > Marine > Cold seeps... | reverse complement strand
TTATTTAGCGGTATAAGTCACAAAATGCAGAAAACGCGAGCCTTCTTAAAATGGGCCGGAGGTAAGTATTCTCTGGTTGATCATCTACGTGAAAAATTACCAGCAGGTAAGCGTTTAGTTGAACCGTTTGTTGGCGCTGGATCGGTGTTTCTAAATACCGATTATGACGAATACCTGTTAAATGATATTAATCCTGATTTGATTAATATGTATAAGATCCTGCAGACAAAACCGGAACAGTTTATTGCCGATGCGCAGCGTTTCTTTACCCCTGAATTTAATGATAAAGAACGTTATTATAAAATTCGTGAAAAATTTAACAAAACCAGTAATCCTTATCAGCGTTCGCTGATGTTTTTGTATATGAATCGCCATGGTTTTAATGGTTTATGCCGTTATAACAAATCAGGTGGCTTTAATGTGCCTTTTGGTTCTTACAAAAAACCGTATTTCCCTTTGAAGGAGTTACGTTTCTTTGCTGAGAAAGCCAAAAAAGCTACGTTCATTTGTGAATCATACTCTGATGTTTATAAACGTTTAGACAGTGACGATGTAGTTTATTGTGATCCGCCGTATGCACCATTAAGTAGCACTGCAAGTTTTACCTCGTATGCAGCGAACGGCTTTAGCCTCGATGATCAGGCTTTACTTGCTAAAGTGTCGCGTGAAACGTCACAAGAGCGCAACATCCCGGTATTAATTTCGAATCATGATATTCCGCTAACCCGTGAACTTTATCATGGCTCAACATTTGAAGTGGTTCAGGTAAAGCGTACTATTAGCCGCAATGCTGGTAAACGTAATAAAGTGGACGAATTACTCGCGTTATATCGTTAAACTCGCGCTGATTAGCGTGAATATTCTTACATTCCTCGGTCAAATCTCCGTTGTCAGTATTAATCTGGTTTTATTATTTTACCCTAGGGGCTAACTTAGGGTAAGATTTGCACAGAGTAATGGAATAACAACAACTGAGAGCATGCCAAATGAAAAACTTTCTGATTGCCCCTTCTATTTTATCGGCTAATTTTGCTAGCTTAGGTCAAGAAGTAGATGCTGTTCTGGCCGCTGGTGCCGACGTAATCCACTTTGATGTGATGGATAATCATTATGTACCGAATCTAACGATAGGTCCTATGATCTGTAAAGCGTTACGTGATCACGGTGTTACTGCGCCTATTGATGTGCATTTAATGGTACGCCCTGTTGATCACATGATTAACGAGTTTGCTAAAGCGGGCGCAACAATGATCACTTTTCATGCGGAAGCGTCTGATCATGTCGACCGCTCTTTACAACTGATTAAAGAACACGGCTTAAAAGCGGGTCTAGTATTCAACCCTGCAACCCCGTTACATCATTTAGATTACGTGATGGATAAGTTAGATATGATCCTGCTGATGTCAGTAAACCCTGGTTTTGGTGGTCAAAGTTTTATTCCTGCTACATTACAAAAATTACGCGATGTACGTAAATTAATTGATGCCAGCGGTCGCGATATTATTCTCGAAATTGATGGTGGCGTTAAAGTAGATAATATTCGAGAGATTGCTGAAGCGGGTGCCGACATGTTCGTGGCTGGTTCGGCAATTTACGGTCAAGATGACTATAAAAAAGTCATTGATGAAATGCGTTCGGAGTTAGAGAAAGCCAATGTTTAAGCTTATTTGTTTTGATTTAGACGGTACCCTTGTTGATAGTGTGCCAGATTTAGCCGCTGCAGTTAATTGTATGCTGAGTGATTTTGACCGTGCTCATTTTTCTGAAGATGAAGTACGTGGTTGGGTTGGCAATGGTGCTCAAGTATTAGTACAACGTGCATTATCAGGCAGTGTTAACATTGCTGATGACATTGACCCAGCATTATTTAATGATGCACTGGCGTCATTCTTAAAGCACTATTCTGCCAATGTATATACACACAGCGTGTTATATCCAAATGTAAAAGAAACCCTAACCGCGTTGCGCGATGCAGGTTTTAAGTTAGCGATTGTGACCAACAAACCTATGGTACAAACCACGCCAGTACTAGAATTAGCCGGTATCAGCGAGTTCTTTGAAGTGGTACTTGGTGGTGATTCTCTGGCGGAGAAAAAACCGAATCCATTACCGTTATTACATTGCTTAAATCATTACCAACTTAAGGCTGAAGATGCGTTGATGGTGGGTGATTCTAAAAACGATATCATTGCAGCACAAGCGGCAAACTTTACTAGTTTTGGCTTAACTTATGGTTACAACTACGGTATTCCAATTAGCGACAGCAATCCTGACTTTGTTGCCGATGATATCAGTGAGTTATTATCTGCGGTTAAATTAAAGTCGTAAGTTGAAGTTATCGACTTACCCATACGTAATGAAATAAAACGTAACGAAATAAACATGATTGGGTAAGCCGATGCGCTGCCCACAATTGAAAAATTAAGAGATTGGGAAATATATATATGACAAAACCTGTGGTATTAAGTGGTATTCAGCCTTCTGGTAGTATGACGATTGGTAACTATATTGGTGCAATCAACCAATGGCTGGACATGCAGGAACACAGCGACTGTCATTTCATGCTTGCGGACTTACATACCATTACGGTACGTCAAGACCCGAAAGAGTTTAAATCACAGGTGCTTGAAGGCCTAGCAATGTATGTTGCATGTGGTTTAGACCCTGAAAAGTCGACTATCTTCTTACAATCTCAAGTACCGGAACATGCACAATTAAGTTGGTTACTTAACTGCTATACGCAGATGGGTGAATTAAACCGCATGACGCAGTTTAAAGATAAATCGAACAACTCTAGCAGCAGTAATTCAGGTTTATATACTTACCCTGTGTTAATGGCAGCAGATATTCTGCTTTATCAAGCTGATGAAGTGCCTGTAGGCGATGATCAGAAACAGCATCTAGAATTAGCGCGTACTATTGCAACGCGTTTTAATAATATTTACGGTGATGTATTTAAAGTGCCAGAGCCAATGATCCCAACGCTAGGTGCTCGTATTATGAGCCTGCAAGATCCGCTGAAGAAAATGTCTAAGTCAGATGACAATCCAAAAGCGTTCATTAAGTTATTAGATGAGCCAAAAAAGATTGCCAAGAAACTGAAAAGTGCAGTAACGGATAGTGATGAACAAGCGCGCATTTACTTTGATAATAAAGAAAAGCCGGGTGTATCTAACTTACTAACATTACTTTCTGTAGCAACTAAACGTCCCGTTGCTGATCTAGTGCCTGAATACGAAGATAAAATGTATGGCCATTTGAAAGGTGATACTGCAGATGCTGTAGTAGCTATGATAGAGCCGATTCAAGCGCGTTACCACGAGTTACGTGCTGATGAGACTGAGCTTAACCGTATTATGCGTATTGGTGCTGAGAAAGCCTCTGAGCGCGCCGCTCCGACATTAGCGAAAGCATATGAAGCCGTTGGTTTTATTGCTAATAAATAAGCTGATATTTCGGTGATAGATTAATTTTAAATTTATGACTGAACGATTAAAGCCCTATATCATATTGATATAGGGCTTTTTTATTAATTAAATATTTTGACGTTACGCTACATGCTCAACAGCGTCACGTACCAGACGGCCTATTTCTTCCCAGCTTCCTGCCGCAATCAGCTTAGGTGCCACCATCCAAGTACCACCACAGCAAATCACACGATCTAAACCGAGGTAATCAGAGACATTATTTTTGCTGATCCCGCCTGTTGGCATCAGTGATACGTTGACGTAAGGTGCAAGTAATGATTTAACCATCGGGATGCCACCCGATGCTTCAGCAGGGAAAAACTTCATAAACGTTAAATTAAGCGCTAAACCTTGCTCAATTTGGCTCGGACTATTCACCCCTGGAACGATTGGCATACCAACTTCTTGGCAGTATTTTACGGTAGTCGGGTTTAACCCCGGCGCTACCACGAACTCAGCGCCAGCCGACTTTGCTTGGTCCACTTGTTCGGCATTTAACACTGTGCCAGCGCCAATGCACATTTCCGGGTAAGCTTCACGCATTAAGTGAATCGCTTCAGCTGCCGCTGCTGTTCTGAACGTAACTTCTGCAACAGGTAAACCATTTTCCACCAAGGCTTTAGCCAGTGGTACGGCTTGTGACGCGTTATCAATTTGAATCACAGGGATGATTTTGAATTGCTTTAACTTGGCAATTAGATCTTTAGACATGGTTAGCTCCTGCTATTTGAAATTTGTTTGTTTGCTGTTGGGGGATGATAGCCCCAGAAAATTGAATGACGGTACCCGCTAATGCATGACCTAATTTGGCACAATCTGTTGGCGTTTGTTGTGTTAGGTAGCCTGCGATAAAACCTGCCGCGAATGAATCTCCCGCTGCACAGGTATCAACGACGTTTTCAACTTTGGTCGCTGCAACTCTCTCTGTTACTGCGTTAGATTGTAAATCTGAGACGATAATACAAGGCTCGTTACCTCGTTTAATAACAACTTGCTGGCAGCCGAAGTGTTTACATCGCTCGGAAATATCATTGTTGCCCCACACAAGTATGTCATCATCTTCGGTAATGAGGGCGACATCGGTGTACTTCAATACCTGGCTGTACCAATCTTTAGCTTGTTCGCAACTCCAAAGTTGTGCGCGGTAATTATTATCGAAGAAAATAGTTTTGTGCTGTTTTTTAAGTGCTTTGAGACACAGTAATAAACGTGCTTTAGATTGCTCAGATAAAATAGCCAAGCTAATACCGCTTAGATAAAAAGCGTCAATTTCGCCTAGTGCAATCGCCTGTTCTAGCGGCGATATGGCATCAAAGTAGTGTGTTGCAGCACTGTCTTTGCGCCAATAATGAAAAGAGCGCTCGCCATCACTATCTGTCTCGACTAAGTATAACCCTGGATTTTTACCTGGCAGCTGGGATACTAAATCACAATTTATGCCTTCGTTTTGCCAGTGACTTAGCAGTTCTTCACTGAGACTATCGCAACCAATACCTGTCGCGTAACTTACATCAACAGGATAGTTTGTTAAGAGCCGAGAAAGATACAAGGCTGTGTTTAGCGTATCGCCTCCGAACGTTTTATTGAGTGGAGAACCACTTAGTTCAATCATGCATTCACCAAAAAATGCGATTTTGTTTCGTTCCATCTTTCCCTGCTCCTGATTAATTGTTGCTTTGCTTATGCGCGGTCAGCTCGGTAACAAGTCACGTCCACTTCTACTTTTACATCAACGACTAAGTCACACACCATACAAATACGCGCGGGTGGGTGTGCACCAAAAAACTCTTTAAATACTTTATTGAATGATTGGAAGTAACGCGAGTCAGTTAGTACCACTTTGACATGTACCACGTCTTCTAGTCCATAACCTGCTTCTGTCATAATGTCTACGCAGTTTTGAATTGCAAGGCGAGATTGGTCTATCACTCCGCCTTCAACAACTTCACCATCAGTCATTGGTGTTTGCCCTGATACGTAAAGGAAACCGCCAGCTTCAGTTGCACGTGCGAATGGTAAGTGTTGACCGCCTGTACCTGTTCCGCCTTCTATACCGTAACGTTTAATAGTCATGTTTATCTCCATTTATAATTTGTTATGTAGGTTAATTTATTGGCTGTTACGAGCAAGAAAACGTCCTGCTCGGTTAACAACGCCTTGTTCTGTGGTGTATGCAATCGTGCCATTTACAATGACCGTATCTATGCCTTTTGCTGCTGCAATGGGTGTATCGAAATCCGCAACATCAATAATTTCATCTTTATCAAAAATGACCAGATCGGCAAAGTTACCTGTTCTTATTTCGCCTCGGTTCAATAATTTAAAACGCTTGGCTGACAGCCCCGTCATTTTGTGAACCGCTGTTTCGAGTGAGAAAATCTGACGCTCTCGGCTGTAATACCCCAAGACGCGGGGAAATGCACCCCATAATCGAGGGTGTGGATGGGGGTCATTCGGTAAGCCATCGGAACCAATCATAGTGAGTTTATATTTCAATACTCGCTCTACATCCGCTTCGTCCATACAATGGTAAACCGCGCCAGCAGGTTGTAGTGCTTTAGCTGCATCCATCAGGGGAAGATTCATATCGGTAGCGATGTCTTTGAGCATTTTTCCGGCCTGCGCTGGTAATGCATCAGACCAAGTAATGAAAATGTCAATTTCATCTGTTACTTGGTTTAAATCAAGGGTCGAAGAGCTTGCTGAATAAGGATAACAGTCACACGCTATATCTTGGTGTTCAAACGCTGTATCCATCTTATCGAGTACGTCAACGGTTCTGCCCCAGTTTCCTGCGCCAGCACATTTTAAATGCGAAATAATGACCGGTACATGGGCTTTTTGTCCGACTCTGAATGCTTCGTCCATGGCCGTTAAGATGCCTTCAAATTCTGTGCGCATATGGGTGGTATAAATACCGCCGAATTCAGCCAGCTCTTGGGCAAGTTGTTGAACCTCTTCTTCTGGAGACGAGTTTGCACTTGCGTATGCTAGGCCGCTGCTTAACCCTAGTGCACCTTGTGCCATGGCTTCTCGCAAGGTTTGACGCATTGCTGTAATTTGCACTGTTGTGGCACCAGTAAATAAGTCATCCATCACGTTATTGCGCAGCGTTGTATGACCCACTAATGCAGCGACGTTGACGGCTGGCTGAGCTTTGGTCACTGCTTCAGCATAGGCCGCAAATGTCGGGTATTTAAAATCTTCTTGTTGGCCAAGTAAATTCATTGGATCAGGCGGTGCGGTGCTTAGCGTTGCTGGTGAAGCACTAATACCGCAGTTACCTACGATAGTTGTGGTAATGCCTTGGCTAATTTTGGGTAAGCACTCTGGCATACGGATAACATTCGTATCATCGTGGGTATGCACATCAATAAAACCAGGTGCCACTACCTTATTGTTAGCATCAATTTCAGTTGCTGCTTGGGCTTGGTTTAAATCACCAATTACCGTGATCTTATCACCTTCAATGCCTACATCAGCGTGATAAACGGGTGTATCTGTCCCGTCGATGATTGTTGCGTTTCGAATAATAATATCAAATTGCATAACTATAACTGCCCCTTGCTAGTTAATACTTAGTCACCTAGCGGTTGTCTATCGACGCCTCCACGATGTGCATCCAGTGCTAACTTTAATCGACGTAAACGCTCGCGAGAACGACGTTTGTGATTAACAGCTAGCTCCATTGCCAGCACATCTACCATAGCGAGCATGGCATATCGTGACGCCGACGGTTTGTAAATAAAATCAGTTTCTTGTGTAATAATTGGCAACACTAAATCACTCACGTTTGCCAATGGCGAATCTGCACTGGTAATGGCAATCACCTTGACGCCATATTGCTTCGCCAACTCAGCCGTTTCGACAATTGTTGGCGTAAATCCAGTGACTGACATGATGATAATCACGTCATTACTATCTGCGGTAGACGCGACCATGCGAGCAAGTAGACCATCATTGTAGGCAACAACAGGGTAGCCTAAGCGAAAAATACGGTGCTGAAACTCTTGCGATACCATTGTCGAACCGCCGCCCATGCCTATCGCAATAATCTGTCGCGCCCCGTGTAACCATTTAACCGCAGTATTAACGTCATCTTCATTGAGGATCTTACGGTTGATATCCATGCAATGTTTAATGGACTCGTAAATACCCTGAATGCCAGTGTTATCAATAGGGTCATGCATAAAGCGTTGACCTATCGCTAATGACTGAGCGAGTTTAATTTTTAAGTCTCGAACATTTTTACAACCGACCGCTTTGGCAAAACGGGTAATGGTTGCTTCGCTAACGCTGGCCTGTTCTGCAAGCTGAGTAATGCTGGCATTCGCTGCCATATCTAAGTCATCCATGATTACTTTGGCGACTTTCTTTTCAGCATCTCGTAGTGCATTAAAACGTTCAGAGATGCAGGAAATAATATCTATATCAATCGTCATACGGGTTACCTGTTGCCAAACAAATACTAGATTCTCGGCGATAATAAAAAAGTGAGCAAGCGCACAATTAGCATCAATTTGTTTGATACTTTCTAACTCAGGTAATATCTTATCTTACAACCAAGCCAGTTACTATAGGCTTTTGACGTTATGTTTGGAGAGTTTGATATGGAACGAAAAATAATGAGTTGTGATAGTAATTTTCATGTATCTGAGGGCTGGCACTTTCCGGTTGGCACTAAAGGGGTGTCGATAGACCGCGTAATAAGCGGTTCGTTTTCGTTGATTAAGGAAGAGGTGAGCTTCCCATGTGCCGTTGTCCGTCAATCCGCTATCGAAAGTAATTTAACCTGGATGCAAACATTTGCCAATCACCATAATGTAAAGCTTTGCCCGCATGGGAAGACGACTATGTCTCCAGATTTATTTAAACAGCAGTTAGACCAAGGGGCCTGGGGACTGACCGTTGCTTCGTCTGCACAGGCTGAAGTTGCTGCGCTGGCAGGCGCTAAACGCATCATTATTGCTAACCAAGTTGTTGGTAACGTGAATATGAAGATGGTGCTTAATCTCATGTTGTCTAAGCGTATTGATATTTATACTTGTGTAGATAATCTCGATAACGTTAAAGCGTGGCAAAAAATGGCGTCTGCAGCCGGGATCGTTGTGCCTTTATTTATTGAGCTTGGCGTTGATGGTGGTCGTTGTGGTTGTCGCACTGATGAGCAAGTCCAAACTTTAGCGAAAGCCATTGTCGATTCTTCGCATCTAACGTTAGCTGGTATTGAACTTTATGAAGGTGTTATCGGTGGTGATACTGCTGAAATTGATATTCGGAAATTCCTTACTCGTGCGACCACATTATTAACAGCGTTAAAGCATGAGTATGGCTTAGATGAAGCGATTATTTCCGGCGCTGGTTCAGCTTGGTATGATGTTGTTGCTGAAGAGTTTTCTCAATTGAACGGACTCACTGGTATCATTCGTCCTGGTTGTTATGCGATCCATGACACAGGCATTTATGAAGATGCGCAAGCCTTAGTGAATGACAGAGCGAGCACAAATAGCGGTTTTGCGTGCGATTTGAATGGTGATTTAACCTCTTCATTAGAGGTCTGGGCTTATGTGATCTCAACGCCAGAGCAGGGTAAAGCGGTTGTTGGATTAGGTAAACGAGATGTAGCTTTTGATGCTGGACTACCGATTGTAGAGCGTATCATTCGTGATGGCGTCGAAATTAAGGTGTCGACTTTGTGTGCAACTAAAGTCATGGACCAGCATATGTTTATCGAAATGCCAAATGACGATCTGAAAGTGGGTGATCTGTTAGTGATGTCGACCTCTCACCCCTGCTTAACATTTGATAAATGGCGTTATATCGGTGTTGTCGATGAGAGCGATAGCATCATTAATTGGATGCCTACCTACTTTTAATCCCTGCCTCTCCTTCAAAAAGCCAGCATTGCTGGCTTTTTTTGTATTATAACGATGTGATCAACATCAAACTTATATAAAGAAAAACCGACAAAAAATGGATGATACTTTTAATCATAACTCGGTGTTTTCTAGTGTAAGCAACTGAATCAAAGTGTTAATTTTGATGTTAGTTTCAATCATTTATTTTTAGTTATAGTATTAAGAATTAGATTAAATCCTTTGTAAACAGTGGTTTGTGATGCTTGTGGTGTTAATGTTAGAAACTATCTCACATGTTATACTTTTGTGACGCTCGTCGTTTTTAATGGCAAGCTTAACCTGTAGAGTGAAATCACACATTGAAGCAGTGCGCTGTTATTCATGGTTCACCTTTCTAAAAATAAGCAGTTAAAAGGAAGGATTAAACGCTTATGACATTACCAACGAATATTATTACGACGACTAAGAATCGATTAAATAAGGTCAATCAACTGTGTGTAGGGATCCTCACCGCGTTATTGATTCTGGATGTTTGGTTAGGAGTACTTGACCGTTATATATTGAAATGGCAGCTGGTTTGGGTTGAAGAAATGGCTCGCTACATCATGATCTGGGCGATCTTGATGGCCGTGCCTTGCTGTACAGCGGGTCGAGAGCATATGGGATTAGAATTTGTGACGGCGCGTCTGCCTGCTCTTACTCAACGCATCATCAAAATTGTTATTGGTGGCATTACTTGTGCGTTCTTTAGTTATATCGCTTATCTCGGTTATGCCTTTGCAGAGAAGGGCGCTAATCAATTATCTACCGTCTTTTCAATGCCAATGGCTTACGCTTATGCTGCGGTGCCTGTGACATTTGCGCTATCAGGATTTCAGGCATTTTTAGTATGGTTAGAAGATTTATACGCATTGAAGCTGAGCTTTTCTAACTCATCAGTCGTAATGCAAGGAGAATAATAATGATCGGATTTATTTTTGTAGTACTCATGCTTTTCGGGGCACCAATTGCAATAGCATTAGGTATTACAGGTTTGGCTGGTATGTACGATATTGGTGGTACTCATTTTACCTCTCTTGCGCCAAGTAAAATATTTAATGGACTAAATATTTTCCCATTTTTAGCGATGCCGTTTTTCATCTTAGCGGGTGAAATCATGAACCATACTGGCATTACCAATCGCTTAGTTGCTTTGTCTCAATCTTTGGTGGGGCACTTCCGTGGTGGCTTGGCGCATTCTAATATGGTGGCATCAGTTTTCTTTTCTGGTATTACAGGTTCTGCGACTGCGGATGCCGCTGCATTTGGCCGCACACTGGTCCCGGCGATGGTTAAGCAAGGTTATACTAAAGAGTATGCATGCGCGGTAACGGCAGCGGGTTCTATCATTGGTCCGACGATCCCACCTTCTGGTTTGATGGTAGTATATGGCTCACTGATGGGCGTATCAATTGGCGGTTTATTTGCGACAGGTATCTTACCTGGGATCTTAGTATGCCTTGTTTGTATGGCTATTATTACGGCCATGGGCAAACGTAAAAATTTACCTAAGAGCAGTCAGAAAGCATCGTTGCGAGAAGTGCTACAGCACTTTAAGAGTTCTTTATTAGCGTTATTAATGCCACTTATTATTCTCGGCGGTATTGTCTTTGGTGTTGTAACACCAACGGAAGCTGCATCAATTGCGGTCGCTTATGCGTTAATTATCGGTACATTCGTGTATCGAAATCTATCGATTAAAGCGTTATACGGAATGATCGTGCGCACATCGCAAATCTCTGCGGTTATTTACTTAATCATTGGCTCTGCTTCGATCCTTGGTTGGTGGTTGAGCTTCAATCAAATTCCACAAATGGTTGCTGATACGTTTATCGCATTATCTGACGATCCTAACGTGATTTTAGCCTTGATTATTGTGCTGTTACTGGCTGTCGGCATGATCATGGACATCAACGTAATGTTAGTTATTTTAGCGCCAATTCTAGTCCCACTTACTGCTGAAATCGGCATGGACCCGCTACATGCAGGTATTGTGTTTATCTTAGCGTTAAATATCTCATTGATGACACCACCCATAGGCGCCTGCTTGTTTGTTCTGTCCTCGGTCACTGGCGCCAAACTTGAGGGTATTTCGAAAGAGCTGATGCCATTCTTGATTGGCCAATTAATTCTACTATTCGCGATAGCGTTCTTCCCTGACATTGTGTTGTTTATTCCAAGAATGCTGGGGTATTAAATAACACACCTTATTTAATTGAAATTAATACGTAATAACTGAAACACCCATAGATAACAAAGATAATTCATAGTAATGGAGTCAATATGAAAACTTTAACTAAAACTTTGGTTGCCGCGGCACTCGCTGCTAATTTCGTTACCGCCCCTTTTGCAATGGCTGAAAAGGTGCTACGCATTGGACACGATAACAAAGCTGATATGATGGATAATCCAGCGCACGCGTTTACCGGGGTCTTTAAGAATATCGTCGAAACCGCAACAAACGGTGAGATCAAAGTACAAGTATTTCCGAGCAACCAGCTTGGTAATGCGAAAGAACATATTCAAATGGTGCGTGATGGGCAGTTGCAGGGGACGTTGTCTCCAGTGGGTCCGCTTGCTGGTTATTACCCACGTATCGGGGTACTCGATATTCCCTTTGCGTTTGATAACAATGCATCAACGTATCAAGTACTCGATGGCAAGTTTGGCCAAATGTTAGCGCGTGATATTGAAGCTGAAATGAAAGATGTGAAAATTCTTGGTTTTCCAGATACCGGTGGTTTCTTTTCTGTGACTAACTCTAAACGTCCGATCCAAAATCTAGAAGACTTCAAAGGTTTACGTATTCGTACGATGACACTGCCAACACATCAGAAGATAATTCAATCCTTGGGTGCAGAAGCGTACCCACTGTCATGGGGTGAGGTCTACTCTTCACTACAAACAGGGGTTATTGATGGACAAATGAATCCGGTACCAACAGTATCGTTTGCTAAGTTTAATGAAGTTCAGAAATATTTAACACTGACCAACCATTTATTTGCCCCGTACACATTTATGGTTAATAAAAAATTCCACGATAGTTTAACTGCAGAGCAGCAGAAAATTATAGCGGACGCGGTCGAAATTGCCCTCAGTGCAAACCGTGGTTTATCCCGTCTTATTGAGGCTTCTGATGATCGTGGTTTAGCGGGGCTGAAGAAAAAAATGAAGATTAACTCACTGACCAATGAACAACGTGATTCAATGCGTCAAGCGACTCAGCCTGGAGTAATCACCTACATCAATGAAACGCATGGCGACAAAGGTGCAGAGTTACTCGAGCTATTCTTGAGTGAGGTAGATAAAGCCAATAAAGCAACTTACCTGCAATAATTAATTGCCAGTGAATGTAAGCTCCGACTCTGGTTGGAGCTTTTTTGGTTGAGTAACACCATGAATTTAGATATTGCCCAGTGGGTTGGTTTCGTTAGCTTTGTGCTTGGCATGTTAGCATTTTGGCAGCGAGATGATCGCAAGTTGAAACGGTATATGTTGGCTTTTTATTCAGTCCACACCTTGCACTTTTTATTGTTGGGTAGCATGACATCCGCGTTTTCTAGCGGTTTATCTCTATTACGCACCTTTGTTGCGATTAAATATTCCAGTAAACGTTTATGCTGGATTGCAATCATTATTTTAGTGACTGTTGGTGTTTATTTAGCGACAAGCTGGATTCAAGCATTTTCGATCCTTGGTACTGTCATTGGTACCTACTCAATTTTCAATCTACAGGGTATTCAGCTTAGATTTGGGATGATTTTAGGGGCCCTATGTTGGTTAACCAATAATATGTTGATGGGTTCGATGGGGGGGATATTACTTGAATCTTGTTTAATTATACTGAATTTAATTACCGCTTATCGCATCTATCTCGATAATTTACGCTTCGCAAAAAATGTGGAGAACTGAGTATATTGAAATGCTTAGTTTAGTGGTGACATCTAATCACATTATTAAAGCCCTATATCACATGATGTAGGGCTTTTTTCTACGAAATTACAGTAAGAAATAGACCTTAATACCTGATAATACACTGTTGGTCGCCACGGCAGCCAAGATCATGCCCATCACCTTACTGATAATGCTGGCGCCACTGTTGCCAATGAAGCGATGGATCCAACTTGCAGCGAGCATGAACAGAAAAGCGATAAATAATACCGACAGCATCACGCCCGCGGTTTGCACTTGTTGAATAATGCTAAAACTCGAATTCTCAGTGAGTAGTACCGCTGCTAACATCGCGCCTGGACTTGCTAAAGAAGGCACTGCTAGCGGAAAGATGGCTGTTTCGCTACCATCTTTAACCATCTGCACTTCAGTATCGGGTTTGCTATCACCAAATATCATCGTTAACGCAAATAAAAATAAGATGATGCCGCCTGCGATTTCAAATGCTGGTAGCGGTATATCGATCGCCGTTAAAATTAATTCTCCCGCGACAATAAAAAACAGCAAGATTAGCGCCGCGGCACAGGCTGCTTGCAAGGCAATTTTACGTTTGGCCTTTTCATCAAACTGACTGGTCGCGGCAATAAATACTGGCACAGTTCCCACAGGGTCGATCACTGCAAAGAAAAATATAAATACCGATATATAATCAATCATAGTGGTTACCTATTAGCTGAGATGTATTGGTAGGGAAGTGCGTGTGTAATATTAGCGTGGTGGTTTTTATAATGAGTGTTAACACATTATTCATCGGTAATGGGCTCCTGTCATACTACTAGGGTTTAATTATAGGCGGTAAATACCTTTAAACTTTATTTAATAAACGGTATAGAACAATATTATACCTTGTATAAGTTACACATTTATTTAATGCCCTGTGATATGCAGGTGTTTTACGTATGTTTACATACAGAGCCAGATTCAACCTCAAACTCCCTAACTAAATAGCGAAATACATAAAGCAAACAACAGTAATAACGAGATCACTTGCCAGAAGCGTTCCGGATTCTTTTCAATCAAGGTTTGTTTGCGATTATTCTTATATTTAGGATTGGGGTGTTGTAACTCATGCAAGAGTTCGGAGACATCGGCGTGGCGTTTATTAGGATTAAAGCGCAGGCCTTTTTTGATGGCACCGTCCAACCAGAATGGCACCAACGGATTGAGTTCATAAGCAGGAATATACTTGGTATTGAGATATGCCTTCTGGGTACGACAGGTTTCGAGTTTACCATTAAAAGGCTGTTTGCCAGTGAGCATCTCAAAAATAATAACGGCAACGGCAAAGATATCTGACTGCGCAGTACTGTCACCATTGATCACAGTTTCCGGTGCTGAATACGCTGCTGTGCCGAGGATCTTATCGCGTTGTAGTGGGGTACTGATCTCAGCTATGCCTTTGACGAAGCAAGAACCAAAATCGATGATCTTAACTTGGCCGTTATTATCAATCATGATGTTGCCCGGCTTTAAATCTTGATGTAGGGTTTCTTTACGGTGAAAAGCGCGTAAGCCTTTAATTACTTGTTCAACAATATTAAGCACCTCTTGGATCGGCGGGTTAGGGTGCTCATTTATCCATTGCTCTAGGGTAATACCTTCAATCACTTCCATTAAATAATAGAGGTGACTTTTTTGCCTGTTAGTTTCGACAATTTTTAAAATATGCGGGTTATGTAATCGCGAACCAATCCAGGTTTCCATGGTAAAACGCTCGATATACGCATGATCATCGATATAATTGACCGAGGGTGCTTTCATGCAGTATTGCTGTTTAGTTTCCTTGTCTTCGACTAAATACAAATGACTGCTGCTGCTAGCATGCAACTCTTTGATGACTTTCAAGCCATCAAGCGATAAGCCTGTACGTAATGCTGGCGGGAAAGGCATAGAGGCCAGGTGTACATGCACATCTTCGGCGCTTAGCTTAGGTAAACTGTCGATACGCAACAATTGGCAACTGATATTATCATTACTGTTACTGGCCAGAGCATGCTGAATGAGTTGCTCGCAACATGCTTCAAAATCACTCTCTGCAGCTTGGTGGGTCTGTTGCACCATCTCCCGTAATAATTTATCGCTGACAAAATCATGTAACCCGTCGGTTGATAATAGAAACACATCACCGATTTGTAATTCGACTTCTTTATAATCCACATCGAGAGTGACATCTAAACCCATCGCGCGGGCGAGGTAAGATTGTTTACTATTAACGACTGTGGTGTGGTCGCGAGTTAATTGCTCAAGAGTATTATTACGTAAACGGTATATTCTGGAGTCACCGACATGCAGTAAATGCGCAGCATGGGACTTAAATACAATGGCGCTTAAGGTGGTGAGATAGCCTTTTTGGGCATCGGCAAATTGTCGACCTTGACTGTATAACCAACGGTTTAGTGCAGTTAATACCTGGCCGGTTGATTTACCCACGGACCAGGTTTCAGGAGTCGAATAATAATCAGATAAAAAATTATGCACGCAGGTTTCACTGGCTTCTTTACCCGCTTCTGATGCGCTGACACCATCAGCGATGATCGCGACCGCACCTTTGGTAGTAAGCAGTACATCATCAGGAATGCGAATACCAATGGCGTCTTCATTCTGGGCTTTGATGCCTTCAACTGAGCGCTGACCTATGGTGAAGGTCGCGCCGCCTTGTAAGTGCCATGGCGACATACTAACTCCCTGCGACTAATCGTAATATCAATCAAACTTATTCGGCGTAATCCATTATGCCGTTACTTCCACGACGCCATCAGTGACACGTACCGCATAAACGGGTACAGATAAAGTGCCATCTTCAAGACATTCACCTGTGGTTAGGCTGAAATGCTCTTTATAAAGTGGTGATGACACGGTTAATACATCTTTCACTGAGGTAATGAGGCCGCGTGATAATACGTTGGCTTTACTGGCTGGGCAGTAGTTATCAATGGCAAATAATTGATCGGTTTTACGGTCAAAGAAAATAGCAACTTGCTTACCGTTAACTAACGCACACACACCGGCATCGGGTGTTAACTTATTTTTTGCAATAATTGGAGTCCAAGTAGTCATAATTAATCCTTAAAGCTTGTGTTAGCAGGTGTCACCACCTGCTAATAGTTGTCATGGTCAATATCGTTATATTGAATTTTGCGGTTCATTAATGATTAACTTACTTCAACAATCTCAATTTGACCTGCCCGCTCTGCGGGTGTTGCAGGGCGGATTTGGTCACGAACTTCAACAAACTGAACCGCGGCATCGTTTTCTTCAGAGTTAATGAAGTGCTTAAAGCGCAGTAGTTTTTCAGGGCTTTCAATCGTTGTTTTCCACTCACATTGGTAGTTAGCAATGTTTGCGGCCATTTCAGATTCAAGCTGCTGTAAGACCCAGTTTGTCGTTAATAACCACGTCTTTAAGGTAATCTAAACCACCTTCAAGATTTTCTAACCACACCGATGTACGTTGCAGGCGGTCTGCAGTGCGGATATAGAACATCAATACACGATCAATATATTTGTATAGTGTGTCAGTATCTAGGTCGGTAGCGAATAAATCAGCATGACGCGGGCGCATACCACCGTTACCACAGACATAGAGACCCCAGCCTCCTTCTGTCGCAATAATGCCGATGTCTTTGCCCTGCGCTTCAGCACATTCTCGCGTACAACCAGAAACGCCAAACTTAATTTTATGGGGAGAGCGTAAACCCTTGTAGCGATTCTCAAGATCAATGGCCAGTGACATGCTGTCTTGCACACCATAACGACACCAGGTACTACCAACACAGGATTTTACTGTACGGAGTGACTTACCGTAAGCATGACCTGTTTCGAAACCTTCTGCGATCAGCCATGCCCATATGTCGGGTAATTGATGTAATTGCGCACCAAATAAATCGATACGTAGTCCACCTGTTATCTTGGTGTATAAGCCATACTTTTTAGCTACTTCACCGAGTACAATTAATTTTTCTGGGGTGATCTCACCCGCTGGGATACGTGGTACAACAGAGTAGGTACCGTCTTTTTGCATGTTGCCTAAATAAACGTCATTGACGTCTTGCAGACCAAGATGATCGTCCTCGAGGATGTAATCATTCCAGAATGACGCCAGAATGTTGGCCACTGTTGGACGACAAACTTCACAACCATGGCCAGCGCCAAATTCGGTAATTAATGCTTCGAATGTTTTAATACGTTTAACCCGTATTATGTCAGCCAGTTCTGCACGTGAGTAAGCAAAATGCTCACACAGGTCGGTATTCACTTCTACACCCATGCTTTCAAGCTCGGCATTAAGTACTTGCGTGACGAGGGCGCTACAACCACCACAACCAGTAGCGGCTTTAGTGATTGTTTTAATGTCACCAATGCTCGTTGCACCATCTTGTACCGCTGCGCAAATCTGACCTTTTGTGACATCAAGACATGAACAAATAACGGCTGAATCAGGCAGGGCATCAACCCCCATAGTCACTGCACCACCTTCTGCTGGTGGTACTAACATGTTTTCAGGTGAACCCGGAATATCCATGTCGTTTAAGTAAATTTGTAACCAGGTACCGTAATCTTCAGCTTCACCAACCATGACTGCGCCAAGTAGTTTCTTACCACATTCGCTAATCACTAATTTTTTATAAATTTGGTCTGCTTCGTTGGTGAATACATAATTTTGCGCGCCTTGTGCATTACCATGGGCATCACCGATACTGGCAACGTCAACACCAAGTAGTTTTAGCTTGGTGCTCATGTCGGCACCTGTAAAGGCTAATTGACCTTCACCAACAATGTGGTCAACGGCAACTTTTGCCATTTGGTAACCCGGTGCAACAAGCCCGAAAATACGTCCCTGCCATAATGCACACTCACCAATGGCAAAAATGTTTTCGTCAGATGTTAAGCAGTTATCATCAATTTGAATACCACCACGTTCGCCGAGTGTTAGGTCGAATGAACGGGCTAATTCATCTTGCGGGCGAATACCGGCAGAGAAGATGATCATATCTGTTTCAACATGAGAGCCGTCAGCAAAGTTCATGCGGTAACGGCACGTTTCACCTTTAACAATTTCTTTGGTATTTTTTTCTGTGTGTACAGTTACGCCTAATTCTTCAATCTTATTACGAAGGATTTTACCGCCACCGTCATCTACTTGCACTGCCATTAGGCGTGGTGCGAATTCAACCACGTGAGTTTCAAGACCAAGCTGTTTGATTGCGTTAGCTGCTTCAAGACCCAGTAGACCACCACCGATAACCACACCGACTTTACTTTCTTTTGCTGATGCAGTGATGTCTTCTAAATCGTTAATGGTACGGTAAACAAGGCAATGATCTTGGTCCTTACCTGGAATTGGCGGTACGAACGGATATGAACCTGTCGCCAGTACTAATTTGTCGTAACTCTCAACACGGCCTTGTGCTGTCGTTACTGTTTTAGCGTCTTTATCGATACCAACAACTTTATCGTTTACAAAGTACTGAACACCATTGTCGTCATAGTATTCTGGCGATGTCATCATTAAGTCATCAGCTGTTTTACCGCTGAAATAAGCACTTAATTGAACACGATCATAAGCAAGGCGAGATTCTTCACTGAATGTGGTGATTTGTACTTCACCCATCTTTTCTTGTTGAATAAATTGGTCAATGAAATGGTGACCTACCATGC
>Ga0209292_1002976_pt1 | contig 18972 bp, 19 predicted proteins | sample GOMGulsemesocosm_2_FD_184634 | JGI IMG/M metagenome (GOLD analysis project Ga0209292, IMG submission 184634) | Methane-oxidizing microbial communities from mesocosms in the Gulf of Mexico - GOM9C Gulf of Mexico (SPAdes) (version 2) | ecosystem: Environmental > Aquatic > Marine > Cold seeps... | reverse complement strand
AAACCTCCTCTTTCGTCCGCTTGAAAAACAAGATTGGCACAGGATTTCTGAAATTTATGCCCTCGGGATTATGACAGGACATGCTACTTTTCAACAAGACATTCCTTCTTGGGAAGAATGGGACAAAAACCATCTAAAAACTTGTAGAATTCTAGTCGAAAAAGAGAAACAAATCATTGGCTGGGCAGCATTATCCGCAGTTTCTAGCAGAGAAGTTTACCAAGGCGTTACAGAAGTAAGTATTTATATAGACCCACTATTTTCTGGTCAAAAAGTTGGATTTTCACTTTTACACCAACTAGTTCTTGCAAGTGAAAAACAGGGGATTTGGACCTTACAAGCGGGTATATTCCCAGAAAACATCGCCAGTTTAAAAATTCACGAGCAAGTAGGGTTCCGCACTATTGGAAAGCGAGAAAACGTGGGAAAACTGAAAGGTGTTTGGAGAGACACGGTACTTATGGAGCGAAGGAGTTTAGTGGTTGGAGTGGATTAATCGTTTGTATTAAAACCTCATCCATTACCACAAAAAGTAGCATGCTTTTGAGATTTATCGGTTCTTCCTCTTTCCAAATACCACGTAAAGCGTGATACATACTCCATGGTACTTTAGCTTAAAAAGGAATCACTACCTTTGATAATAAAAACATTATATGAAATCCGAAGCCACATCACCCGAAGCATATATTGCTGCACTTCCAGAGGACAGAAAACTGGCCATGGAACGTCTTAGAAAAACCATACAAGAGCATATGCCTTCCGGTTTTAAAGAAGAAATGTCCTACGGAATGATTGGTTACGTGGTACCGCACAGTTTATACCCAAAGGGTTACCATTGTAATACGGCATTGCCATTGCCTTTTATAAACATCGCCTCTCAGAAAAACTTTATCGCTCTATATCATATGGGAATTTATGCAAACCCCGAACTTCTCGAGTGGTTTAAAACAGCATACCCTGACCATTGCAAGTATAAATTAGACATGGGTAAAAGTTGTATTCGGTTTAAAAAAATGAATGATATTCCGTTTGAACTCATCGCTCAATTGTGTAGTAAAATGACATATAAAGAATGGATTTCTACCTACGAAAACGCATTTATAAAAAAATAACATTGCATGGATAGTTTTAGAAGTTACGTAGAAAACATAGCAGAAGTAAGCAATGCAGATTGGGAATTATTCTCGGCTGGATTAAAAAAGCGAATTTTCAAAAAAAATAAGCCTGTGCATTTATTTGGACAGGTAGAAAACTATATTTCTTTTATAGAACAAGGCATCGTACGACTATTTATCCCTAAAGAAGACCCAGATAAAGAAATCACTTTTGGATTTAGTTTTGATGCTGAATTTATCAGTGCCTATGATTCTTTTTTAACTAGAACTCCTTCCTTATATCAGTTAGAAACTTTAACTGACACCACTATATGGAGCATTTCTTATGAGCATTTACAAGAAGTTTATAAACATACAAAAATTGGAAACCTCATTGGGCGTCTATCCTCTGAAAGATTGTTTTTAATCAAGTCAAAACGCGAACAATCTTTATTGAACGAAACAGCGAAAGAACGCTATCTAAATTTATTTAAAGAACGTCCAAAACTGATACAACAAATACCTTTAAAATACATCGCTTCCTATATTGGAGTGACACCGCAAGCACTGAGCCGTATCCGAAAGCAAATTTCTTAACTTCGATTCATTGCCACACCCGTCTTAAGGAGATACATTTGCCTATTATTTTAAAGATCCCTTATGGAAATTATAATTTTAGTGCTTGTTTTATGGTATGTTGGTTTGTTTTTTCAAACCTTTTTCTTGCATCGATATGCTGCTCATCAGACATTTATTATGTCAAATTTTGTTGAAAAAGTGTGTTTTGTTTTGACATGGATTTTTCAAGGTTCTAGCTATTTAAGTGCCTATGGATATGGAGTTATGCACCGTATGCACCACGCTTATGCAGATACAGAAAAGGATCCACACTCCCCTAAATACGACAAAAACCCTTTAGCCATGATGTGGCGTACGAAAAACACCTATCAAAACATTAATAAAAAACGCATTGTTGTAGAAGAACGGTTCACTAAAAACGTACCACAATGGAAGAGATTTGATGCTTTTGCGAGCTCCATGGTTTCACGACTATTATGGGCTTTATCATACATCACTTTCTTTTATTTCTTTGCAGATGCATGGTGGCAATGGTTATTTTTACCTGTTATTTTCTTAATGGCTCCCATTCACGGGATGATTATCAACTGGTTTGCACATGTTTATGGATCTGTTAACTTTAAGGTAAATGACACTTCCAAAAACTTATTTCCTTTTGATTTTTTAATGATGGGAGAAGGCTATCATAACAACCACCATAAACATAGTAGCCGAGCCAACTTTGGAGGTATAAAAACGATAGACCTGGACATAACATACCTAATTATGAAAGCACTTCATCGTTTAAAAATTATTCAACTCAAAAATAAAAACATCCCTATAAAAAGTGATTTTTAGAACCCAATTCCCTGAGTGTTTTTAAAAATATTCTTTATTTAAAGCACTGACATACACCCTACTTAAACACAAACAGTGATTTCATGTAAGGTTATTCGATGTTTTTTTTCAGTGCTAAACGTTCACTTATCTATTAGAAAATTGGCAGGATGCATATATTTTGTTATTTCCTTGTTAACAAACATTGCCATTCACCTAATAGTTGGTAAATTTGTAAGAATTACACGGTTGTCCGACAAAAATAAAGATGTCAATTTATATAGACACTCCAGGTACAAAAACAGAACGATTAATCTACGAAGATGAACGAAAGAAAAACGACGAATATATTATTACTATGCATAGCTTTACCCATCATTTTTTGGGTATTAAAACTATTGTCTTTTATTTTTTTACCGCTAATTTTCTCCATGTTTTTAGCGCTTTTATTTTTACCATTAATGCGATGGTTTAATAAAAAAAAGGTACCAAAAGTAATCAGCTTAATTCTAGTCATTGCAATTATAGGTACATTTTTAACCATTTCAGGGAAAGTTATTCAGCTTTCAAGTAAAGAAATTATTGCCTCTCAGAGCGATTTATTACCTAAAATAGAATCGAAGCTCCACCGTCTAATTGTTCCTGTAGAAGAATTTTTTAACATGGAACGTACGGAAGGAATTAGTGTGAGCGAACATTATCTTAAAAAAATTGACATAAACAAAAGTGTGGCTTCCATTATAGGAACGCTACGTAGCACATTATCTATTGCTGTAATGACGGCATTTTTTGCCATATTATTACTAGCAGAATCCTTGAATTTCCAAAAAATATTAAATAACACTATTTTCCAACAGCACTATTCTTCAGTAAAAGTGTTTTTTAAAATAGAAAAGGACATCATCACTTTTATAAAAGTAAAATTTATCATTAGTTTTTTTACAGGGCTCGGTTTTACCCTTGCCTGTTATTATTTTGATGTTAGTTTCCCTATATTTTGGGGATTATTTGCTTTTGTCATCAATTTTGTACAAATGATAGGTTCCGTAATATCAGTAGTTTTATTAACTATTTTTGCTTTTTTAGAGCTAGATCCTACAAGTACATTGCTGTTTTTCATCATTACAATTACGTTGGTACAAGTAATTATGGGAGGGATTTTAGAACCTGTATTTATGGGGAAATCATTTTCCATAAACGTGATTACAATTTTAATAATGCTTTCGTTTTGGGGCTTTATTTGGGGGATTCCTGGAATGATTTTATCCATACCAATTACAGTAGTTATAAAAATAATTTTAGAACAATTTCCTAGAACAAAACTTATTTCCGATCTTATGTCGGGGTCTGAACTCATCCATCTAAACAAACGCTAATGGAAACTATAAGCAATATTTTACATACCGAGTTACTTCACTACCAAGATCACTCCTTAACAGTATTGGAAATATTGGTTGTTTTTTTATTGTTTTTAGCTACAAAAGTGTCTCTTTGGGTGATACAAAAAGCTATTTTTTCTAAGACCAAACTCAATAATTTAGATCAAGGAAGTGCTTTTGCCTTATTCCAAATCATAAAGTACCTCATATGGGTAATTGCCGTATCGCTAATGTTGGAAACGATAGGTGTAGGAGTTACATTTTTATTGGCAGGTTCTGCCGCCTTATTAGTAGGTATTGGATTGGGATTACAACAAACATTTAACGATGTACTGTCTGGCTTTATTTTACTATTTGAAAACTCCGTTCGTGTGGGTGATATTTTAGAAATAGATGGAGACATTGTCACTATCCAAGAAATTGGTTTAAGAACCTCATCGGGTTTGAATAGACATCAAATTGTAATTATTTTACCCAATTCACTGATTACTACGAATAAAGTTATAAATTGGAGTCATCAACATAAAAGAACGTTGTTTACTATAAACGTTGGCGTTGCTTATGGAAGTGATGTAGACAAGGTTATTAAACTAATAGAAGAAAGCGCCTTAGAACATCCAGTCCTAAAAAAGCGCGATATTTTAGAAGGTAGATTGATAGAGTTTGGAGGTTCTTCTTTGGATTTCCAACTACTTTTTTACAGTTCTGATGTTTTTACTATCGAAAAAATAAAAAGTGATATACGAAAAATCATCTATCGTAAATTCATAGAAAACAACATAGAAATTCCATTCCCACAAATGGATGTTCACCTTAAAAAATAAGTCTTTATTTATACTAAACTCCTTTTCAATGATATTAAAAAAGCTGCTATTAATTGTTATAATCGCTATTTCTTCAATAACAACGAACGGGCAGTCTAGCACAGTTTTTGACAACTTACAGCTAGATAGTAAACTCTTAAAAGGGAGTCGAGATTTTGCCTTGTATTTACCGCCTGGCTATCATGAATCTTCTAGAAGCTACCCTGTATTATATCTTTTACACGGTTCAGGAGATGATCAAACAGGATGGATACAATTTGGTGAAGTGCAACATATCACGGACAAAGCTATCGCAAACGGTACTGCAAGTCCAATGATCATAGTGATGCCAGATGCAAACACGGGAAAAAGAGGGTATTTTAATCGTATTGGTGACAATTGGCCTTACGAAGATTATTTTTTCGAAGAACTCATTCCTTACATTGAAAAGAACTATAGAGTAAAATCTAGTAAGCGATTTAGAGCCATTGCAGGATTATCCATGGGAGGTGGAGGTACTTTTATGTACGCCTTACACAAACCTGAATTCTTTTCTTCCGCTTGCCCTCTTAGTGCTGCCACTTATGCCATAAGCTTAGAAGGTTTCAAAAAACGATATATTGAAAATAGTGTATTATACGATTCCAAAAAAATAAGCTCTTATTATCAACAACACAATGTTCTTTCTTTAATTGAAAATAAAACTAAAAAAGAATTAAACAGTGTTCGATGGTATATAGATTGTGGAGATGATGATTTCCTGTTCGAGGGGAATAGTCTGGCGCATATTGCCCTTAGAAAAAAAGGAATAGCTCATGAATTCCGTATTAGAGACGGAGCTCATAATTGGACTTATTGGAGAACATCACTTCCAAAAGTATTGGAGTTTATCAGCCAAGGATTTCATCAATAACACCTATTAAAAACTATAAGAAAGTCCTACTCCAAGTAATTGTTTTAGCTGGATTTTTGCACCTCTAATTTCAAAATTTCCTTCGCTGTCCACATCGCTTTTGGTTTTTATATCATCATCGTAAATGATGTGCGACCCTACGTTAGCCTTAATGTATTTATTAATTTTTAAATCAAAATTAAGCTGCCAATCAAAATCGACATTACCAAAATTATTGATATAATCAGAATACAAGCTTATTTTATTCGTCATTTTTATGTTTTCCATCACTAATTTTTCCCACTTCCCAGTAAGTAGCGTTCCAAATTCCATTTTCACTTTATCTCCTTCTGTCAATAAATTTCCTTCCTCATCATAGGTCGCTTTTTTAACACCAAACGCCCCTTGGTTTGACAGTGTATTATTCAATACAAAAGTAGCCTTATTGGTAACTGGAGAAACATACAGTTTTAATTTTCTCTCTTTAGAAGTATATTCGCTTCCTACTCCAATATGCATATAAGCTGGAGCAAAAATCTTAGATTTAGGAGTCGTTTTATTTGGGTAATTATATCCGTTAGCAAACTGTGTTTTAAAATTAAATTTGGCCGATGTATACCAAGCCGTTGCCGTATCCTTTCTATATCCAAAAGTAGAATTTACTTCAAACAAATCTTCTGATTTTCTCAGTTCGCGATCCGCTTGTTTATTCAATCCATAATTCGTTTTCATTTCATTATTCCAAACAGTATGATCATTCTTGAAATTTCGGATAAAATGAATTTTCACGATACCTGCAATGGAGTTATTCCCCCCGGCATTCCAGTTTATAAATGCATTTTCTGTTAAAAACAGACTTGCATTATTCTTCACGGTCCATAAAGACTTAACTTCTTTAACTTGCAAAGAGTCTTTTATAAAATGAGCATTTGCTGTGAATGAACACATTAAAATAAGCAATCCAATAAATTTGATACGCATGAGTAATCTTTTAGGGTTAATAGTTAATGGACTGAAAAAATCTCATTAATGCTACTTTCGATAATCCAATACTTTCATTTAATATTTCCGTACTACCATGTGTTATAAATTGGTCTGGAATCCCCAACCTTTCCACAGGAATTGTATAGCTATTATCTGAAGCAAATTCCAATATCGAAGTTCCGAATCCTCCAACAACTGTGCCATCCTCAATGGTCACAATTTTTTTAAAGGTACTACAGATATGATGTAACAGTTTTTCGTCCAATGGTTTTATAAAACGCATATTAAAATGAGCTAATTTATCGCTGTTTACAGCCTCTAAAACTTTCACTACAGTATTCCCGATAGCACCAACGGTCAAAACTGCCACTTCACTTCCTTGAGACACTTGTACTGCTTTTCCAATTTCAATGCTCTCAAAATCGCATTTCCAATCGAGTATTTCTCCTCTACCACGAGGGTAGCGAATGGCAATTGGAAAGTCCAAACCTAACTGAGCGGTGTACATAACATTCCGTAATTCCATGACATTCATAGGTGCAAAAATACACAGATTAGGAATACATCTAAGATATGCTATATCAAACACACCATGATGAGTAGCTCCATCTTCGCCAACCAACCCTGCTCTATCCAAGCAAAAGATAACAGGTAAATTCTGCAATGCCACATCATGAATTACCTGATCATATGCACGTTGTAAAAACGTAGAATATATCGTGCAAAAAGGCATGATTCCTTCTGCTGCCATCCCTGCTGCTAACGTCACTGCATGCTGTTCTGCAATACCCACATCAAAAGCCCTGTGTGGCATGGCTTCTATCATTAGTTTCAAGGAACTCCCGGTAGGCATGGCAGGTGTAATCCCGACTATTTTAGTGTTTTTCTGAGCCAATTCAAGGATAGTTTCTCCAAAAACGTCTTGGTATTTCGGAGGTAAATTGGAAGTGTTCTTTGGAATAATCTCTCCGGTAACTTTATCAAATTTACCAGGGGCATGATACGTAACCTGATCCTTTTCAGCTTTCTCTAACCCTTTTCCTTTGGTAGTAATTACATGTAAAAACTTAGGCCCTTTTATCTTTTTTAAACTAGTTAAAGCCGACACTAAAGCGACTAAATCATGGCCATCTATAGGACCTGAATAGGCAAAATTGAAGGCCTCAAACAGGTTGCGTTCATCCGCTTGATCTCCATTTTTAATGCCAGACAGGTACTCTTTTAAAGCACCAACATTAGGGTCAATTCCCATTTCGTTGTCGTTTAAAACAATCAACAAATTGGCTTTAGAGACACCCGCGTGATTCAAGGCCTCAAAAGCCATTCCCGATGCTATAGACGCATCGCCAATAACTGCAATATGTTGTTTTTCTTTTTCTCCTTTTAAATTTGCTGCCATGGCCATTCCCAGGGCTGCAGAAATAGAGGTAGAAGAATGTCCTGTTCCAAAGGAATCATATTCACTTTCTTCACGATTTGGAAATCCAGCAATTCCTTTAAATTGCCTGTTGGTGTAAAAAACATCCCTACGACCTGTTAAGATCTTATGTCCATAAGCCTGATGACCCACATCCCAAATTAAGTTATCCTTAGGTGTTTGAAAAACATAATGTAAGGCAATAGTTAATTCTACCACCCCCAAGCTCGCTCCCAAATGCCCTTCTTTTGTAGCCACAATATCGATGATAAACTCACGAAGCTCTTTGGCTAACAGCGGCAAGTCCTTTTCGGTCAATAACCTTAAATCCGAAGGACCGTTTATATGTGTTAAGAAATTTGTTTTCACGGGAACAAAACTACAATTTTTATAGTAGTTTTGTCATCAACAAGTAAGAATACACAAAGAATGTCAGATTTCAGAAGATTTCTCGTATGTTTAACATCTTCTATTGCAAAAAACACAGCCATTCTCTAATACTATTGATTTTTAACACCTAGCATAATGGATCCATTTGACGATGTATATTTCATGAAAAAAGCACTGCAAGAAGCAGCAACTGCCTTCGATAAAAATGAAGTTCCAGTAGGCGCTGTTATTGTATTTAATAAACAAATTATTGCTAGAGCGCATAACCTAACAGAAACATTGACCGATGTTACTGCACATGCCGAAATGCAAGCCTTTACTGCAGCTGCCAACGCATTAGGAGGAAAATACTTACGCGATTGCACTTTATATGTCACCCTAGAACCTTGCCAAATGTGTGCAGGAGCAAGCTATTGGTCTCAAATAGGAACCATCGTATTTGGCGCTTCTGATGCACAAAGAGGCTATCAAAAATTAGGCTCGCTACTACATCCAAAAACCAAAGTAAAAAGTGGCATTTTAGCTGAGGAATGTGGCCTACTTATCAAACGTTTTTTTGTTGAAAAAAGGAATTTGAATTAAATAGTAAAAGCCAACAACTAACAACCAAGCATAAAAATTTTCTTAAATCAACCTAGGACTAGTCCCTATATCAACCTGCATAAACACACATTTTTCATTTAATTAAAAGAAGTTTGTAATCTATAAACTTTAAAAATAATGTAATGAAAAATGTAATTTGTTTACTGATGCTATTTATGGCAACTATTTTAGTTGCTCAGGAAAAGAATACAAATAGTGTTGGGGTCTTTCACTTTGAAACCGAAACTTTAGATTATGGTAAAATTCAACAAAACGAGGATGGTTACCGTGTTTTCAACTTTAAAAACATAGGGGAAGCGCCTATTTCAATTTCTGCGATTAAGAGTAGTTGTGGCTGTTCTGTTGCCGAAAAACCAACGAAACCCATTATGCCAGGAGAACGAGGAAGTATTCGTGTAAAATATGACACCAAGCGCCTAGGTGGATTTTCAAAAACTTTTATGATTCGCTCTAATGCACAAGACAAATTAAAGAAAATTAGAATTAAAGGAATTGTATTACAATCGGTAATAGCACAAAGCTAGTGCTGTTTTTTAGTACTGATGTCTTCATATTTAAAATAAACATCTTCACTTATGAAAAACTCATCAAGTGTGGATGTTTATTTCATCATCGCTTTGTGGAATTTTCACTATATTCAAACTTCAAAAGAATACTATGACTAGGACACTACTATTACTCTTTTTACTTTCTACAGGACTTACATTACAGGCTCAATTCAAATTTTCCGGAGTGGTTAATGAAGCATTTATTGAGGCAAAAAGTTATTTAATTTGTGTAGAGGATTATAAAAAAAGTCATGTCTTACAAACGGAGGACATCTTACAGGAATCAATAATAGATTCGCTAGGAAACTTCCAGTTTACAGGAGATTTTCTTTCCCCTGAAAACAGATTGTATAAAATTTACGTAGATAAATGTAATGCTAATATTTCCAACGCATCACACTTACTTAAGCAATGTGAATTTAGTACATCCATCATTTTTATAGCGAACAACAAAGACAAGATACATTTCCCTTTAAACGACCTGTCTCAAATGTTTTGCGATGTCCAATTTTCAAGAGAAAAGAACAATGCCGTTCAGAAAATAGATTCCATACAAGAGGAGCTGCTAGGAGAATTACAGGAGGCAAAAAATGACACACAACGCAACATTGTATTCAAAAATTATTTTAAAAAAATACAAGCATTCTCACGTTCATTTGAAGAGCCTTTAGTTGAATTATATACGTATAATTTATATGCCAATTCCACATCGTTTAGTCGAGAATTCTATTTAAATCACCTAAAAACATCAAATTATTACACAAAATTATTAAAAAAACTAGAAGACTCCTACCCTACATCCAGCTATGGGGAACAGTTTAAAAATGACTTGATTAAAGACCAATATCCCCTGTTAATAAGTAGCAATAACTATTATAAAACAGGACTGTATTTTCTAGCTTTTATGTTGATTTCTTCCATGGCGCTAAACGTAATACTATTCAAAAAAAGAAAGCGAAAAACAGCGCCCATAGATTATACCTCCGTTTTATCCGTACAAGAGCAAAAGATATTTAAATTGATGCAAGAAAAAAAGTCGAACAAGGAAATAGCAGCGCAGTTATTTATCAGTCTCAGTACAGTAAAAACACATATCAATGCTATTTACAATAAACTCTCCATTGGCTCAAGAAAGGAAATTGAAGTGTTTTTTATAAATAAATAACGGCATAAAGCTGCTACGTTAAACCAATATCATACTATTGTATCTTCAATAGAAAAACAATAAAAATGAAAATCCAATTACAATCCACTATTACTTGTCCTGAATGTGGTCATAAAAAAGAAGAGACAATGCCTACGGATGCTTGTCAGTTTTTCTACCAATGCGAACAATGTAAAACAGTTTTAAAACCAGCAACAGGAGATTGCTGTGTCTACTGCACCTACGGAACGATGCCTTGCCCTCCGATACAAGAAAACAATAGTTGTTCTGATACGAGTTGTTGTTCATAACCAACTAAAATAATTATCAGAAATTAAACTGATAGGATAATATTAATAGTCTACCTTTATATTCATTAATTTCAATTTTAAATGAATCGAGTTAGGCTTATTTCTAGGAAAGTTTATCAAACATTATTAAATAATTTAATACTCGTATTTTTCTTGATTTCTGTAGGTTCCACGGCTCAAGAATTCCGCAATCTACATCACTATCAAAAAGAAACAGGCGCCACATTTTTAAAAGAAGGAACCTGGCTAAAGAAAGATAGAAAAAGAAACAACATCACCTGGAGAACAGCCAATAAATTCAACTTATCTTCCAAAAATGGTTTTCAAAAATACCAAACCATTAGTCAAATTAGAGATTTTTACGCTTGGTTCGATGCGGAGCGAATTCGTCAAGGAAGACATTTTAAAAGTGCAGGGATTGCAGGAATCGCTGCCAAACAATTATCCAAAGTAGACAATGGGTTTATTTGTTTTTTTATAGTTAGAAATTCAGAAGTGGTAGATTTTGTTAATGTTGGTTCTAAATACGTGTTTGAATTTGCTTTTCCTCTCATGAGAGAACGCTATTTTTCTAAAGACATTCTGTCCAAAACAGCTGCCGTATTATGGGATAAAAACAATGGAATTCAGGAACAATGTGAAATATTAGATCCATTGTACCAACAACTTTCTCCCAAAGCCCTTCATCGCTTAGAAAAAATGGCAAAAGGAAAAGGAATCTTTAAATTTGGAGTCCCAAAACGATTGCGATTTACAGGAGTATTATCCAATTGTGAACATCGCTTCCTACATGGCGCAACCAAACTTTTAAAAGAATACGATCATCATTAGTAAAAAGCAGATTTTGATACTGTTTTTTAAGAGATAAAACTCATATTTTATGTATTTTCGTAGCATATGAATCTTCAGCATTTTTTAAACTCAATTATCCCATTTCCAGCAGATCAAATGCATATTATTAGAAATGCATTCACAAAGGAAACGTTGCCAAAAGGACATCGTTTAGTGAGCGGTGGAGAAATTTGTAAAAAATTATACTATTTAGAAACCGGATTGGCAAGGAGTTATTATTCCAATGATAAAGGAAAAGATATTACTGTTTGGTTTTTTAATGATGATAATTTCTTAGTAGGAATGGAGAGTTTTTTTAATCAAACACCTAGTATTTACACCACTGAACTCCTAGAAGACTGTCATTTACACGCTATTTCTTACGAAAAACTACACGACCTATTTGATCAATATCATCTTATGGAGCGTTTTGGCCGTTTAATGATTACTCAAATTATGGGGGCCATGGTGGATAGACTAGCTGCTATTCAGTTTCAAACCGCTCAAGAACGCTATGATTTCATGCTAAAAACCTATCCGAAAATTGTATACAGAGCTCCTTTAGGAACCATTGCTTCTTATTTAGGAATTACACAAGAAACTCTGAGTAGAATCCGATCAAAACACTAAAGTAGTTTGTTCTGTCTATTTTCCCATGTCTCTTATCGCTCGTATATTTCCACTAGTCCTACTCCTTTTTTTCATTGACTTCCATGCCCTCTTTCTTTTCTTTTTTGATATAGGTCAAAAGATATTTTCTACACGCAAGTTACATTTGCAGTCCAATAATTTAATTGGATTAATGCAATGTAGCGATGAGAAAAATTATTACTGTAAGTTTTTTTGTAGTCCTTTTATCCGTTGTGGGGAACTACAAGGTTAGTGCACAGCAACAAAATCAAGAACTGGAACAATTAATACAACAGGCTTTAGATAAAAGTAACGCCATTAAGATTAACAATTTAGATATAGAGCAAACTCAAATTGACAGAAAAATTGCTAAAAACACATTTCTACCAAAACTTACTTTGAACGGTAGTTATACCCGTTTAAATGACGACATCACTTTTGACAATAACTTAACAACGCTGCTTAAAGGGACTGAAAAATTGCTCATAAAAGAAGCGCTTGGTATCCCCTTTAACACAGCTCTTCCGGCAGGAATTCCAACGAGTGAAATCCCACCATTATTAGATAAAAACGTACTAAAAGCTTCCTTAGGAATGGAGTGGGTGTTATTTAGTGGATTTAAAGTATCCAATGCCGTAAAAGCAACAAAGCACAAAGAGAAAGCACAAGCACATGCAACAAACACTTCAAAAACGAATGTGGTGTTAGCAGTAAGTGATGCCTACTACAAACTAGCCTTAGTCCAAGCATCAAAGAAAGTATTGTTGAGCAGTGAGAATTACTTAAATAGTCAAGAAAATTTTGTGAATGCTGCCATTAAAAATGGATTGGCTATTCCTATTGACAGACAAAAAATAACCTTGGCAAAACAACGTTTAGAGGTAAAAAAACTAGATATTGATAATAAGGAAATGTTAGTGATAGAATTATTACATCAACTTACAAACAGCCCAATAATAATTTTAGAACAACTAAAACCTCAACTTAAAAACAGTACAAATGTCTCGTTTAGTGCTACAGAAAAAAGAAGTGAAATTCTTGCTTTAGAAGAAGTTATTTTGGCAACAGAATACCAAGAGAAAATCGAAAAAAACGAGTTCATTCCTAAGATAGCTGCTAAAGGACATTACGAGTTTTTGGAGGACGATTTATCTTTACTAGACCCTAAATGGTACATAGGAGTTGGAATGAAATGGTCCGTATTTGATGGCTTGAACACACAAAATAAAGCTAAAAAAGTTGCTAAAACCAAGCAGAAATACCAAGTACAATTAGCAGAGGCAACCGAATTGATAAAACTGAATGAAACCAAGGCAACCTTAAGCTTAAATAACGCTAATCAAAAAATTACGATGATACAGCAAGAGGTAGTACTGGCCACCAAAATGTATCACTTTGTAAACAAGCAATACAAAAATGGACTGACAGGTATTACAGATTTGATGGACGCTTTAAATGATGTAGAAATATCAAATTTTAACCTGCAAAATGCCTTTTACAACCAACAAAAAGCCCGCTTAGAATTGCGTCAAGCAAAAGGACTTATCTACTAATAATAACAGCCCAACACCAATGAAAAACACCTTGAAAAATATAGCTTTCTTATTCATAATTACAAGCCTATCTGTAAGTTGTGGATCTGATAAGATCACCGAATTAAGAGGAAAAGTGAAGTATGAAACCTTGTCTGTTACTACAAAGGTTCCCGGAAGAATAACCGAATTATTTGTTACAGAAGGGCAACAAGTGCTCAAAGGAGATACGTTAGCCATTATAAATGTGCCAGAAGTGGACGCCAAGCTGGCCCAGGTATCTGGAGCTATAAAAGCAGCAAAAGCCCAACTTCTTATGGCACATAATGGTGCTACAAATGAACAAATTGCACAAATAGACGGAAAGTTGGATGCAGCAAAAGCACAATTAAATTTCGCAAAAGAATCGTTTTCTCGCGTACAAAACATGTTTCAAGACTCTTTAGTGTCTTCTCAAAAAATGGATGAAGTTCGCATGAAATTACAAATGGCAACCGCACAAGTAGCTGCCATAAATGCAAAAAAGAAAGATGTTTTAAATGGAACTCGTTCCGAAATAATCGCCCAAGCGAATGGTCAGTTAGACCGAGCAAAAGGGGTAGAACAAGAAGTACTTATTGCTACTAGCGAGCAGTATATTATAGCCCCCGTAAACATGTCTATAGAAACCATTACGCTGCGTAAAGGAGAACTGGCAACTCCAGGATACACCTTATTTAATGGTTATGAATTAAGTAGTCTCTACTTTCGATTTACGGTAAATGAAGCAAAGGTGTATGACTATAAAATAGGACAGGAATTACAAATAGTTAACCCTTATACTGACAAGAAGTTTACGAGTAAAATAATTGCCATTAAACAATTGGCTCGATATGCTGATATCACGAGTACCTCTCCCTTATATAAATTGTCTGAAGCTATTTACGAATTAAAATTATCTCCTTTGGAAACCATTGAAAATGGCGATTTATATTTGAATGCAACCGTATTAATTCAATAAATAATGAAGCAATTTATACAGCTTATAAAAGTTGAATTCAGTCGAATTTTCTCCAACAATGTGCTGCTAGCCATCTTTTTTGGTGCTCCGTTATTGTACGGTGTTCTTTTTGGGTACGTGTACAAACAAGCCAAAGTATTGGACTTACCGATCGTTTTAATAGATCAGGACATGAGTCCTATGAGTGATAAAATTACCGATGCGCTACACGACAATGAAACACTTAAAATTGTAGAATTTAAAGCGGGACCTGAAGATATTACAGACTTAATGCCGCGTCATGGATATGCTGCTGTAATCACCATTCCGAAAAATTTTGAAGCTGATTTACTCCAAAAAAGATATCCCGAAATGCGCATAGATTTAAATATGAGCAATATCCTGAACGCCAATTTTGCTAGTAAGAGTATTATGAGCGTGTTAGGAACTTTAAAAGCAGGGATAGAAATTGAAGGCTTAAAAAAACAAGGAATGCATCCTGCACAAGCCCTAAAATCATACGAACCTTTTAAAACTAATTTTAATAAATTATACAATGCATCGGGGAATTACACCATTTTTATGATGCCTGGATTGATGGGAGCCATCATGCAGCAAATCATATTTTTAGGTTTAGCCCTTGTCTTTGCAAGAGATTTTGAAGATGGGTATTTCAACGTTTTAGTTCAAAAAAGCCGCAATCCTTTTTATCAAGTATTGTTAAAATTAACACCTTTTATAGGCCTCACATTCATCGTATGGGCTATGGTTGCCTGTTTTATTCCGTATTTTAATATAGATGTTGATGTATTCAATGGCCCTATGTTATTATTGTCCATATTGCTGTCTTTTGCAGCCATGGCGATAGGTATGTTATTTTCTGTAGCAATCCCAAACCAATTAAAAGCCACCGAATTATTAATGGTTATTTCTACCCCAGCGTTTGTACTGAGTGGATTTACTTGGCCTGTATCTGCCATGCCCACATTTGTTCAAAATTGTGCACAAATAATTCCGTTAACGCATTTTTTAGAAGGATTTAAAAAGATCGCCCTTTATGGCGGTAATTATGGAGATATACAACCCGAACTAAACTCTTTGCTCCTAATTACAGGAATAGGATTCGCAAGTATTTTAGTGCTATTACAAATTAAAATAACAAAACAAGTTAAAAAACATACAGAAGAAATCACAAATTAAAAATTAAAATTAGGCGAATTAGTACTATAATACAGCGTTAATGTTCAAAATCACATTGTAAAATAGGAAACTCTTTTTCTCACTAAATCGCCTTTTTTTTCTTTTCTTCACAAAAAAATCCGTGTTTTTAATAATCTTATTATGATTATTTCTAATTTCACCATCTTTATAACCTTCCTTATTTAGATGACATGGCAACAAACATAAAACATTTTATAGCTTCCAAAGCAACTGGTAAAATAGTATTGCTACTGTTTTTGATTACAAATTGCGTCTATGCATATATGTTACTTGTGAGCATCCCAAAAACCTTGGAGTTCGCACCTGACCTTAAACTGATGGACATGATGCCTCTCGGCTATGACTCAGAACACGTAAATACTTTATTCAACGCATTGGGTGCCGAAGGAAGAATGACTTATTTATACCACCAACTCCCTGTAGATTTTATATATCCTTTATTATTCGGAATAGGATATTGTTTGACAATGGCTTATTTTCTTTTAAAAATAGACAAATACAACTCCATCCTTTTTACACTCTGCTTATTGCCCTTATTAGCTGGTTTTGCAGATTATTGCGAAAATATAAGTATTATTAGTATGCTAAATAACTACCCATCAATATCACAAAACTTAGTAAGTACTAGTTCCTTTTTCTCCTTAGTAAAAAGCATGTCTACCTCCATATATTTTGTAGCATTATTACTAGTTTTAGCAATTTTCGCAGTCAAAAAAATAAAACGAACTGCTTAACTTTTTTCAACAGGCAATTCATGCTTCGAACCCCATTCTGTCCAAGAACCATCGTAGACACTAGTGTTTTCAATACCTAATTCCGTGGCTGCCAATGCCAACACACAGGCTGTTACTCCAGAACCACAAGTAAAGACCAGCGACTTATCCGCTGTGCCTTTCCACTTAAATATCGCTTCTAACTTGGAAGTAGACAGTAAAATCCCATTTTCTAATAAACTTGTAAAAGGCATGCTTTTGGAAGACGGAATATGCCCACTGCGCAGGCCTTCCCTAGGTTCTGCCACGCGACCAACAAACCTATCTTGAGCTCTTGCATCTAAAATTAAGGTGTCAGTATCCTGTAATTTTGAAAGTACCTCTGTATAATCATAAAAATAAGAAGCTTCAAAAACAGCTTGAAAATTTCCTGGTTTAGGTACAGCTTCATCTGTTGCTATACTAGAAAATCCAGCACGTTCCCAAGCAGGAAGTCCTCCGTCTAACACGACTACGTTTTTATGTCCCATAGCTTTAAACAAATACCATGCTCTGGCACTAGAATAAATACCTAACGCGTCATAAACCACAATAATACTATCATTGTTAACACCCAATTTTTGCGCAGATTCTGTGAACTGTTTTTGACTAGGAACTGTGTTCGGGAAAAATGAAGAGGTATCCGAAAATGCAGTTTTGATGTCAAAAAAGCGAGCTCCTTTTATTCGTTTTGTTGCCTGTGTTTTTTCTACTGCTGTAGCGGTAGCTTTTGGCATGCTAGCATCTAAAATAATGATGTTATCAGTATCTAAATGTTCGTGGAGCCATGCCACACTTTTAATATTTGTACGTTCTATACTCATGTTTTTGTAGTAGTTTTTTTTAAAAAAATATAATATTGCATTAAACCAAGGCTGCCACTGACACCTCATAATGCTTATAATTCTCGGGAACAGTCTCCGTTTTAAGCAGGCATCCTGGAGCAATTTCTGGATATAATTCACTGTACTTTCTGACGCTGTTTCCCCCCACTCTTTTGTTGATATGATGGCGCGTAATTTCTTTAGGATGATTCAGTCCAGAAGCTGCCACAATTTCCAAAAACGCATGAATGGTTTTTTCTTGATAATTAGCATTTCGCTGCGCTTTGTTATCCACATTCAACCCTTTTATTAAAGATTGATTTTGTGTTGCTACGCCAACAGGGCATTCGTTTGTATTGCATTTCAACGCCTGAATACATCCAATAGACAACATCATGGCGCGGGCACTATAACAAACATCGGCTCCTAAAGCCATAGCTCTTGCCATATGAAAACTGGTAATAATTTTTCCTGCCGCAATAATTTTAATCTCGTTTTTTAAGTTAAAACCAACCAACGTATCGTGTACAAAAACCAAGCCTTCTCTCAAAGGCATTCCTATAGAGTTAGAAAACTCAACAGGAGCTGCTCCCGTTCCTCCTTCCCCACCATCTACACTGATAAAATCTGGTTTGATACCGCTACTAATCATGGCACGACATAAATCTATAAATTCTTGCTTTTTCCCAATACAGAGTTTAAATCCAATAGGTTTCCCTCCCGACAATTCTCTAAGCTGTTTGATAAAACTCATAAATTCTTTAGCATTTGTAAATGCCGAATGCACAGGAGGCGAATGCACATCCATATGCGGCTCTATATGTCTAATTCGGGCAATTTCTTCCGTGTTTTTTGCCGCTGGTAAAATCCCTCCATGTCCTGGTTTAGCACCTTGAGAAATCTTAATCTCAATCATTTTTACTTGGGCTTTCATGGCGCCTTTCTGAAAGGAACCTGCATCAAAATTACCCTCAGAATTCCTACAACCAAAATATCCTGTTCCTATTTGCCAAATCAAATCACCTCCCTGTTTTAAATGATAAGGACTCAGACCTCCTTCTCCTGTGTTATGTGCGTAACTCCCTATTTTTGCCCCCTTATTTAAGGCCATTACTGCCCGATTACTTAGTGAACCAAAACTCATTGCAGAGATATTGAGTAAACTCGCAGAATACGGTTGTTTACACTCTTTCCCTCCAATAGTAACCCTTGGAATTTCCGTAATATTCTTCGTGTTTTTAGC
>Ga0209292_1002970_pt1 | contig 18990 bp, 26 predicted proteins | sample GOMGulsemesocosm_2_FD_184634 | JGI IMG/M metagenome (GOLD analysis project Ga0209292, IMG submission 184634) | Methane-oxidizing microbial communities from mesocosms in the Gulf of Mexico - GOM9C Gulf of Mexico (SPAdes) (version 2) | ecosystem: Environmental > Aquatic > Marine > Cold seeps... | reverse complement strand
CTTTTTCGGCTTGATGGGACGACGATCAAGACGCGACTCTGGCACATCATGGATCGGCTCAAAACCATCGATCAGTTCACGGCGTAATAACTGCTGAATCAATCGCTCAATCGCGAATAACTCTTTGCATTCATCGGCACTCACCAGAGAAACAGCTTTTCCCGTTGCTCCGGCACGGCCAGTACGACCAATACGGTGCACATAATCTTCCGCCACATTTGGCAGGTCAAAGTTAACTACCTGCGGCAATTGTTCAATATCCAGACCACGGGCGGCGATATCCGTTGCTACCAGTACCTGCACGGCACCGCGTTTAAAGTCAGCCAGCGCCTTGGTACGCGCGCCCTGACTTTTGTTGCCATGAATCGCGGCAGCGGTAATACCAGCTGCTTCAAGCTGTTTAGCCAGCTTGTTGGCACCATGTTTTGTGCGTGAGAACACCAACACCTGCTGCCAGTCATTGTCACGAATCAACTGAATCAGCAGACCCGCTTTTTGTTTTTTATCAACCGGGCAAATCCACTGCTCTACGGTTTCAGCCGTGGTATTACGTGGGCTAACAGAAATCTCAACGGGATCATTCACCAAGCCTTTAGCCAGCTGACGAATCTCATCGGAGAAGGTCGCTGAGAACATCAGCGTCTGACGATCCTTAGGCAGAAACGAAATAATCTTTTTAATATCGTGGATAAAACCCATGTCCAGCATGCGATCCGCTTCATCCAGAATCAGTACTTCCAGCTGCTGGAACTTAACCGCGCGCTGGTTATACAAATCAAGCAAACGTCCCGGTGTTGCCACCAGCACATCCGTACCACGGCGCAATCGCATCATCTGCGGGTTGATTTTCACGCCACCAAATACCACCGCAGAACTCAAGGGTAAATTTTTTCCATAGGTGGCAACACTATCAGCCACCTGCGCCGCCAGCTCACGGGTCGGCGTTAATACCAGCGCACGCGCCTGATTAGCTTCGGCCGATTTACCCTCCATCAAGCCTTCCAATAATGGCAGCGTAAAACCGGCTGTTTTACCGGTGCCCGTCTGTGCCGCCGCCATCACGTCACGTCCGGAAAGTACCGCCGGAATGGCCTGCGCCTGAATTGGTGAAGGCGTGTGATAGCCTTTTTCAGTTAGCGCTTCAAGAATGGGGGCGGATAGGCCAATAGTATCGAAAGTCATGTGTTATCTCATTGAAAGTAAAGCCGCTGGAACGTTGAATAGCGGTCGTGCAGCTTACAGGATTTCAGCCATTATTGACATGACTCAAGGAAGTCATTGCAGGGCATTGTCTTATCTCTGTCAGAGTTGGATACTAATCACATCAAAGCACATTTTAATAGGTAAACGGCATGGAAATCACCACCGCCATTTCATCGGATATTCCCCAACTGTGTTTATTGCTGGATTCCTTATTCGCCCAGGAAACCGAATTCAAACCCAACCCCGAGGCGCAAACCCGGGGGCTTTCGAGCATTATCAACAATACCGAGACCGGCGATATTATTGTAGCGCACGAAGCCGGCCAGATTATCGGCATGGTTAATCTGCTGTATACCGTTTCCACAGCGCTCGGTGCGCGAGTCGCTATTCTCGAAGACATGGTGATATCCGACAGTTACAGAGACAAGGGAGTCGGCTCGAAACTGCTAAAATATGCCTTGGAATTTGCTCAAAACCAGGGTTGCCAGCGCGTCACGCTGCTGACCGATGACGACAACAGCGGCGCCCAGCGTTTTTATGAACGCCATGGTTTTGAGCGTTCAACGATGGTGCCGTTTCGCTGGTCACCAAAAAACTGATCTAATTCGCCTTAATATCGTTAATGGCTTACGAAAGGAGATCAACATGACACTTTCAATCACATCCACTGCCTTCAGTCATGAGGAAAATATCCCTAAACAATACACCTGTGAAGGAGACAACATAGTACCGCCACTGAGCTGGCAAGGCGTGCCGGATAATGCTCGCAGTCTGGTTTTAATTATTGATGACCCGGATGCACCGGATCCAGAAGCACCCACAATGAACTGGGTGCACTGGGTTCTCTACAACATTCCCCCAAATTCCGATGGTTTACCCGAGGGCTCTACGCTAGAGAATCTGCCCACCGGAACTGAAGCCGGAAAAAATGACTGGGCACAGACCTGTTATGGCGGTCCCTGCCCACCAATTGGCGTACACCGCTATTACCACAAACTCTATGCTCTGGACTGCGTTTTGGAAGGACTGAACAAGCCGGAAAAGGCTAACGTCGAACTGGCTATGCAGGGCCATATTATTGAGCAGGCCGTATTGATGGGAACCTACATAAAATCCGGCTAAGCACAGAAACAGGCACACAAGGGGAGTCCAAAACGGGGATTTAATGATCAGGTTTTGGTAAATTGAACCATCGAAAAAACCAATCCTGATCAATAAATGAGGTAAACGTATGTTTTTAGCAATGAACCGTTTCAAGGTCGCCCTTGGCAAAGAGGACGACTTTATCAATATCTGGAAAAACCGTGAGTCCTATCTCGACGGCGTGCCCGGCTTTAGCAGCTTCAATTTACTGCGCGGCGAAACCACCGAAGACCATACGCTGTTTTCATCCCACGCCACCTGGGCGTCACGCGAAGACTTCGTCGCCTGGACTAAATCCGAAGCCTTCCGCAATGCCCATAAAAATGCCGGCGCAGCAAAAGACATCTACAATGGTCACCCGAAACTGGAGCTGTTTGATTCGGTTATTTAACCACCCATCGCCATGCACGGAATAAAACCGATTTGAGGCTTATCCGTTTGAAACTAGATAGTGCCTCTGTACTCTAAACGCCAGCACTACAAAATGGAGTAGCAGCCGATGACTGTTATTACTACCTTCTACGCTTCACTGCTGGCATTGTTTTTTGTCTGGCTATCGCTCTACGTCATCAAACTAAGACGGCGTTTTCAGGTACGCCTTGGTGACGGTGAAAATAACGAACTGCTTGCCGCCATCAGCGCACAGGCCAATGCCGCCCAATACATTCCCTTTGCACTGCTGTTAATGCTCATGTTGGAGCTCAATCAAGCTCACGCTCTATTACTTCATTTGCTGGGGCTGATGTTGTTAAGCGGCCGTCTGATACATGCCCGCGGCATTCTCAAAGATCAAATTCCACTACGGGTAAAAGGCATGCAGTTAACGTTATTCACCCTGATTGGCGCTGCCGTCGCCAACTTATTACTGTTAATTTTTTAGCGACTAACGGCAAAGGAGGAATCATGCCATCAACCTATCAATCCATTGTTGTAAATGCCCCCATTGAGCAAATCTGGCAGCGTATTTATAATTTCCATGATTTTTCCTGGGCCTCTGAAATTATCACCCGTTGTGAAGCTGTTGGTTCAATCAGCCCCGCCGAAGCCGGTGCCAAGCGGATATTAAATGATGTATTTCATGAGACGCTTATCCGTATAGAACCTGAAAATCATCTGTTAGAATACTCCATCGACGACGGTCCTAGCCCGGTTTCGGCCAGCGAAGTATCCAACTACATTGGTACACTACAACTGCGCTCAATCACGCTTGGTGGCGGCACATTTGTAGAGTGGTCATCCAGTTGGCAGTCGCAACGCGAAGACGCCGTAGAATTCTGCCACGGCATTTATGTCGCACTGTTGCGGGCACTGGCAGCGTCTTTCGAGCAATAACAATTGCGTGACGATATTTCAAAGGCCATTTTCAAAGGGAAAAAGCCAGAATATTGCCGCCTAACTTTTATCATTTTATTGATGGAACAACGTTATCCATGAGCAACAACGAACTCACTCAACAACTCATTCCACAACTACGCGATTTAGCTCGCAACGGCAACAAACCATCCCAGCTGTTACGCTTTCTGGTGCTTGAACAAAAAGTTGAAGATCAAATTCTGCACATGGAACTGTTCCGCGATGCCTTTAACTGTTCGCTGGGCAGCGTCACCGCAATTGGCGCCTGGTGGCATGAGGGTGAACATGAGCTGGACGATGAAGCCATCGACAGTTACATCGGTTATGTCATTACGGACTATTTGCAGCAACACTAAGTTTCATCGAAGATGTCGAAAACAATGCTTGCGTCGCAGCCTCAAATTTAGTCCACTGACACTGACTCTCAACTCCCATGAGGAATGACTATGCCCTACACGACTGACCTGATCGAAGAAGTGAACATCCTGGCACGCTTTAACCTCAGCACCACCCAAGAAGGCATCAAGGTACATTCCAGTGCCGATGAAGACGTAATTACGGCCACTCAGCGCCTCTATGACAAAGGGCTGCTCACTCAACCCGATGGTGGCTATCTAACCCCGCTCGGTCTGAAAGTCGCAGAACATCTGCAAAACGCATTAGTGATTCTGACGCCCACTCACCATTAAATCTGTTTAGAAAAATTTGTATCGGAGTACTTGATGATTATTAAAGGCAGCTGCGTTGTCACCCTGCACTACACGCTCACCGGTGATGATGGCCAACAAATTGATGCCTCCTACGAAACCGAACCACTGATTTATTTGCACGACTCCAACAGTCTGTTACCGGGCCTTGAGCAGGCCCTTGAAGGCCGCAAAGCTGGCGACAAATTCATCGTCACCGTGCAACCTGAAGAGGGTTACGGCGTAACAGACCAAAGCTTGATTGAAAAAGTGCCACTGGAAGCCTTCTCCGACATGCCCAATCTTGAAGCGGGCATGCAGTTTGAACTGGAAAGTGAGGAAGGCCATGGCGAGCAGTTTACGGTGACCGCTATTGAAGGCGATGAAGTCACCGTTGATGCCAACCATTCATTGGCCGGAAAAACGCTGCATTTTGAGGTGCGTATTGAAGCAATTCGCGCCGCCACCAACAAAGAAATCGAGTACGGTCATGTACGCCCCGAAAATGGCTGGGATTTTTAATTTTCAGCTATACGGACACATCCTTAAACGCTACCATTCACAAAATTTTACAGGCAGCTAGCGGGAGCCAATAACAATGAATAAACTAAAAGAACTCTTCCAAAAAAACCGCGCCTGGGCCGCGGCCATTGTTAAGGAACAACCGGACTTTTTCGAACAACTCTCGCAACAGCAAGCCCCGGAGTATTTATGGATTGGCTGCTCCGATGCCCGTGTTCCAGCCAGCGAAATTCTTGATTTAATGCCCGGCGATTTGTTTGTACACCGCAACGTTGCCAACGTTGTCGTGCACACTGATTTTAATTGTCTTTCTGTTATTCAGTTTGCTGTTGAAGTACTCAAAGTTAAACACGTTATTGTCTGCGGCCACTATGGCTGCGGCGGCGTTAAGGCCGCTGTACTTAATGAAAAACACGGTTTGATCGACAGTTGGTTGCAGCACATTAAAGATGTGCAAAACAAACATACCCATTTTCTATGCGAACTGGAAAACGAAAACCGGCTGCACAATTATATGTGCGAGCTGAATGTGATTGAACAAATGACCAACGTCTGTCGCACCAACATCATTTTAGATGCCTGGAAACGCGGTCAACCGGTATCCGTACACGGCTGGATTTACGGCCTCAATGACGGCCTGCTGCGTAATCTGTCAGAATGTTTTTCTGCCCCCGAAGATATAGAACCCAACTATCAAAACGCGGTCATCGAAATCAAAAAACGCGTTGCTGCATCGGTACAAAAAGATCGCGCCATCTACGAACCCGTTCAACAGCCTAACGATTCAGAAAACCAGCCAAGCGACCACAGCAATGCCTCTGAATCGAGCAATCCGTCATAGCGTAATCCTATGCTGACCGCACTACTGACATCCGCCACTCTCGTTATCCTAATTGTACTGGTGCATTACGAAATGCTGCAACGCATGTCGTTGTTGCTACCAAAAATTCACATCCGCCATCGCCTCAGAGTGATGGTTGCCGTGCTTGGTGCGATGATCGCCCATGTGATTGAAATCTGGATTTTCGGCATCGGTTATTACCTGTTAATAAAAAGCGAGCTGATCGGCACCCTGACGGGTAACTTCAGCGGTTCATTGATTGATTGCGGCTATCACTCCTTTGTCACCTACACCTCGCTTGGCTTTGGCGATATCATCCCCACCGGTTACCTGCGCTTTGTCACCGGCATTGAAGCACTGGCTGGCCTGGTACTGATTGCCTGGACGGCCTCCTTCGTATATGTTGAGATGAGACGTTTTTGGAACGATTAACACTCTCTTCAGGAGTCTGTCATGAGCATTCAACCGTTACGTTCCATACTATTATCACTTGCATCAGTTGCCCTAATTTTCAGCGGCCAAGCCATTGCCGAAATCCAAACCCAGGTCATCAACTATCACGATGGCGACAACCCGCTACAGGGTTATTTCAGCTGGGATGACAGCATCGAAGGCAAACGCCCCGGTGTATTGGTCGTGCATGAATGGTGGGGGCTGAACGACTACGCCCGCCAGCGTACCCGTATGTTAGCCGAGTTAGGTTACGTCGCTTTTGCTGTCGATATGTATGGCAAAGATCAGGTCACAAAACATCCGGAACAGGCCAACGCCTGGATGTCTAAAATCACCGAAAACGTCGATAACTGGCAACACCGCGCTGACTTAGGCCTGCAACAACTCAAAGCACACAAACTGGTCAATGCTGATAAAACCGCCGCCATAGGTTACTGCTTCGGCGGTGCGACAGTTTTACAACTGGCCTACAGCGGCGCGAATATCGACGGCGTAGTCAGTTTTCACGGTTCACTACCCGCCGCCACTGAAAGTCAGTACCCCAACATTAACGCCAAAATTCTCGCCGCCCACGGTAACGCTGATCCGTTCACACCACCGGAAAAGGTAACGGCTTTTATGAACTCGATGGAAGCTGCCGATGCCGATTGGCAACTGCTCAGTTTTGGCGGTGTAAAACACAGCTTCACCAATCCAGGTTCAGCCAGTTACGGACTTGATGCACTGGCTTATGATGCAGACGCAGATCGCCGTTCCTGGCAGGCCATGCAGAATTTCTTTGCTGAAATTTTTAGCGACTGATTGGAACCGACAATTTAAACAAAGAAGCTGCCCTACACTCCAAGCATTAAATTCCTAACCATTTGGCTAAGGAGAGAAAATGAATCAATACATCATCGTATATTTCGGCGGAGATCATCCCGCTAGCCCCGAGGAAGGTAAAAAGCACTTCTCAAAATATCAACAATGGCTTAATTCTTTAGGCGATGCGGTCATAAAACCGATGGTGCCCTTCAAAAAATCACACACGGTACATCCAGACCAGTCAGTGTCCGAGGGCAGTTCAGTTGCAATGTCGGGGCACACAATCGTTCAAGCCGAATCTATAGAGCAAGCGATAGAATATGCTCAAGCGTGCCCTTTTCTGGATATTAATGGATCACTGGAAGTTGCTGAGCTTGTGAAAATGTAAAACATGTCACGTTAATTTCGCGAAGCAAACCCCAGCGATGCAGTTGCCCCTTGCTGATGCATCACATTTTTAAGCAGGCTGTAGGCTATGCCCGCCGCGATAATATTCGCCAATGCCGCACCAACAAACATGCCGGTAACATCGGCGACCTGGAAACCAATAAAAGCCAGCGGCACATACAACACTAACAACCTCACCAGTGTGATCAGTAATGCCAATTTAGGGCGCTTCAAAACATTCAGCGATACCATCGCCAGAATCACCACACCGTGTGCACCATAAGTAAGCGGCAAGATTAACAGGAAAGTGCTTATCACCTGCTTAACCTGTTCATCGCTACTGAATGCTGCAGCTATCGCATCTGACGTAAACAACAGCAGCAAATAAACAAGAGCCTGAAAAAATAGACTAAAACGTAAGCCCATCATCAAGGCAGAATAAGCCCGCTCTGGTTTACCCGCGCCGATATTTTGACCAATAAACATCGGCAAAACCGATGACAGCGCAAACACCAAAATCAGTGCCAGCGACTCAACTCTGGAACCCACACCAAAGCCCGCAACGGCCTCTGCACCTGATTGCGCAACGATGGCTGTCAGCGCCGCAGCGGCACAGGGTGTCATAATATTGGAGCCCACTGCCGGAATGGCAATGGTTAATAATCGGCGCCAATTTGCCAGCAAAATAGACAGATCGGGCCAATTAAGTTGTAACAAATGCTCTTTGCGCCACAGCGTCAAAAATGAAATAACCCAGGTAAGCACAACTGCCAACACCGTTGCAAAGGCCGCACCCGCGACCCCCATTTCGGGAAACGGCCCAACACCAAAAATAAACAGCGGATCAAAGATCGCATTGCTTACGGCCATCAATGTCGACAACCAGGCCGAAGCCTTCACATTGCCAATGGCCCGAAACGCATTATTTGTAACCAGTATTAACAATAGAAACGGCGTACCCAAATACCAGTACTGCATGTAGCCTTTGATATCGGGCATCACATTATCGGTGGCACCTAGCAGCATAAAGAGCGGTTCTATCAGCGATAAACCGAAGCAAACCAGTAATACGGCCACACAAACCGTAAAAATTTGAGTGTCGGTCGTCAGCCTTGCCGCATGCGCATGTTCACCGGCACCTATTAACCGTGACACCAGAGCACCAAGCGACATGCCAATACCCAAACCGATACTGATGACCGTAAAGGTTACCGGCAACGTAAAGCTCACAGCCGCCAGCTCTTGCGTACCTAACAGGGACACAAAGTAACTATCAACCACACCCAGCAGCATCATAGAAATAATGGCGAGCAGCATCGGCATTGTTAATTTAATCAACAAGGGGCCAATCGGATCGGAGGTAATAGCTTGAACGCGTCGCTGCGATTTGGCTCTAATAGGTTACTCCTGCACGGGTAGCAATTACGACTATCGACTTCAACACTTAAGACTTATCCTTTTCCACCAGACGCGCTAGTAAACTTGAAGTGTCCCAACGACCACCACCCATTTCCTGTACATCGGCATAGAATTGATCAACCTGCTTTGTAACGGGTAGTTCAATGCCGCTGTTCTGTGCCTCACGCATGGCGATGTCCAAATCCTTACGCATCCAGTCCACCGCAAAACCAAAATCGTATTCGCTCTTGAGCATGGTCTGGTGACGATTTTCCATCTGCCAGGAGCTTGCAGCACCTTTACACAACACTGCCATTACGGCTTCGCCATCCAGCCCCGCAGTTTGCGCAAAATGCAGGCCTTCGGCCAACGATTGAATCAAACCCGCCACACAAATCTGATTAACCATTTTGGTTAACTGCCCGCTGCCTACCGGCCCCATCAGCCGCACAGATTTCCCATAGACATCCATCACGACCGAGCCGTGTATAAAATCAGTCGGCTGACCGCCCACCATAATACTCAGCTGGCCACTCTCTGCACCCGCCTGACCACCGGAGACTGGCGCATCTAAAAAAGCAAAACCGCGTTCGCGAGCTTCCTGATCCAGTTCTCGGGCAATTTCTGCTGACGCCGTGGTGTGATCAATAAACAGGCTCCCTTTCTTCATCGCATCAAAGGCGCCGTTTTCGCCTAAGAGTACTTCACGCAGGTGATCGTCATTACCTAGGCAGGACAAGACCACAGCAGCTCCACGTACAGCTTCTGCGGGTGTGGGCGCCATCATGCCTGCATATTGACTGACCCATTGCTCAACTCGAGAGGTTGTGCGGTTATAAACGACCAGTTCATGTCCGGCATTGGCCAAATGCCCTGCCATGGGATAACCCATCACACCCAAGCCTAAAAATGCTATTTTCATTACTGTGTCCTATTTGTTCTCTTGCGGCCCATCAATCGGTTTTATGTTGATGCGATAAGGCCAACTTTATCTGCTCAAAACTATACCCACGTTGCGCTAGAAATCGTTGCTGACGGGCACGGCTCTTGGCATCGGTTTCCGGATTGAGGCCATATTTTTTCTCGAATACCACATGCACCTGCTCAAACCAGTCTGACTCATGCAGTGCCATATACTGAGCAGCCAATTCGTCGGACACGCCCTTTTCTTTCAGCTCAGCACGTACACGGACCGGTCCATAACCACCATTAGCACGCATGCGCACAAAAGCTTCACAGAAACGTTCATCATCAAGCAGCTTATCGTCAATTAAACGATCCAGCGCTTCGTCCAGCAGAGTTCTATCTTCAACCCGCGCCTGTAATTTACGCACCAGCTCCAAACGGGAATGCTCCCGACGTGCTAATAGGTTCATCGCCGAAAAACGTATTTCTGCGGTGGTTTCCAGAACTCGTATTTTTTTACTGTTCATCATATATCGCATGAATTATTCGCTAACGCTCCCCCTTACGGGCCGCACTAAAGTGCGTTCTGCGCTGCGCTTGTATGGCCCAGTCCAGGCTGCCTTCTCTTGTAAGGTGAATGGCGCAGCCAGAGAGGATACCCTGGGGTACTTCGCAATCCACCTTGTACGCCGGAATGACGGTACTGAAAAACAACACCCCAAACAAAAAACGGCAAGCCTAAGCTTACCGTTTTTTGTTTCAAACCGTCATAACTCTGAACACCCTACACAGACATTTAGAATTCAACTTCTTCTAAATTTTCATCAGCGGCTGGTGTTTCTGCGCCGTTAATATTACCTAACAGTTCGGCACGAAGCTTGGCTTCAATTTCTTCGGCAATAGCAGGGTTATCAGCCAGATATTGCGCAGAGTTTGCTTTACCCTGACCGATTTTATCGCCGTTGTAGCTGTACCAGGCACCGGCTTTACCAACCAGATTCTGTTTCACACCCAGGTCAATCAGCTCACCCATACGGAAAATACCTTTACCGTACATGATCTGGAATTCAGCTTGCCTGAAAGGAGGCGCCATTTTGTTTTTGACAACTTTAACGCGGGTCTCGTTGCCCACCACTTCGTCACCTTCTTTGATGGCGCCGATGCGGCGAATATCCAAACGAACCGAAGCGTAAAACTTCAGTGCATTACCACCCGTTGTCGTTTCAGGGCTACCAAACATCACACCAATCTTCATACGAATCTGGTTAATGAAGACCACCATGCAGTTGGAACGTTTCACGTTACCGGTCATTTTACGCAACGCTTGCGACATAAGACGCGCCTGCAGGCCCATGTGTGAATCACCCATATCGCCTTCAATTTCTGCCTTTGGCGTCAACGCCGCTACCGAGTCAATGACCAGAATATCTACCGCGCCGGAGCGTACCAACGCATCGGCAATTTCCAATGCTTGCTCACCCGTATCAGGCTGAGATACCAGCAGGTTATCCACATCGACACCAATTTTTTCTGCGTAGCCTGGATCCAGCGCGTGCTCTGCATCGATAAAGGCAGCGGTACCACCAGCTCTTTGGCACTCAGCAATCGCTTGCAATGTAAGTGTCGTTTTACCCGAAGATTCCGGACCATAGATTTCAACGATGCGTCCTTTAGGTAAACCACCTATGCCCAATGCGATATCAAGCCCCAGCGAACCGGTCGAGATAGCAGGCACGTTTGGACGTTCTTGATCGCCCATGCGCATCACTGAACCTTTACCAAATTGCTTGTCAATTTGTGACAGCGCCATTTCCAATGCCCGTTGCTTGTTCTCGTCCATTGCCATTATCTTTGCCTCTATTGTCATCTTGTTCTGGTATGAGCAGGGATCTACTCGAAAATCATAATACTGTATAAACGAACAGTATTATTCCATAGTTATCTGAAAGCGCCTAGCCCTAAATTCAGCTTTTATTATTTTCAGCTAATAGCCCGAGCATTCCATCAACCGCCGCTTCAATGGCCTGGTATCTTACCGCCTCGCGGTCACCCTGAAAATGGAAACATTGACTGTTCGCCGGTTGCCCTTTCAACTGACAAGCCAGCCAAACAGTACCGACGGGGTTGTCGTCAGAACCGCCACCCGGCCCGGCGACACCACTGACAGCAACGGCAAGTTGCGCCTCGGATCGTGCCAGCACTCCAGCTGTCATTTGCGAAACCACGGCTTCACTAACGGCACCCAGCTCATCTAACGCCGCCTGCTGGACACCTAATATGGATTGTTTACTGGCACTGGAATAGGTCACAAAGCCACATTCAAACCAATCTGAGCTTCCGGCGATAACCGTTAACGCCTGGGCAATGCCACCGCCCGTGCACGATTCTGCGGTCGCGACGCGCAAGCCCTTAGCTTTCAGTCGCTGCGCCAAAGCATTAATTTTTGCCGTTAATGATTGTTCCATGCGCTCTCTACTCACCTCTCTGATCTTTCCAAAAACAGATATTTACAAATAATTAGCAATAATTTCAAATTACATATTGCAAATGAGAATCGTTATCATTATTATTCTTTCCACGTTATCTCCTCCCAACAAGTAACGTATTTAGCAACACATATTTTTGGTTGCCAAATGGTGGACTGGCTCACCCCTCCAAACTCTGGAGTCAGTCCACCGCCTTTTTTTCGGATATTTAGTGGACCGTTTAAAAACGTTTTCGAAGCTGGTGATACAAGGCAAAAGCAAACGAAAAAGCGCAATTTATAAATCATAAATGAGCAGAGCCTGCCCCGCTTTACCGGGTATTTCTAATTTTCTTTGAACACCGTAGCGGCAACTTAGATAGTTTTTCAACAGTCCACCAGCTGCATTTCCATTGAAGGAGCACATATGAACCATCCCGCACTCGAAATCGATTATGACCCCAGCGACGAATTAAAACTACGCTACGAATTACTTTGCCAGCAACAGCCCAACCTGCGCGCCAGGGATGCCGCCAGTCTGTTAAATGTTGCTGAAGGCGAACTGCTGGCCGCCCGCGCTGGCGACAGCACATTCCATTTAATCAATCGCCCGGAAGCCATTTTAACCGCGCTCGAAACGATTGGTGAATTGTTGATGGTCACGCGCAACGAAACAACCATCGTTGAGAAAAAAGGCTTTTATCATAATCTGAATTTCAACAATCACAACGGCCTGCAAACTGCACATTGTGCCAGTGATGGCCTGGATCTTCGCCTGCTAGTTAATAACTGGCATTACAGTTTTCTGGTGATTGATGAGAAGCACATTGGTCGCAATAAAAGCCTGCAATTTTTTGATGCCACGGGTCAGGCCATACACAAGGTTTATCTGACTCAAAACAGCAACCAGCAAGCCTTTGAAAAGCTTATCCCTCAGTTTATTTCATCCTTCCAACCAACTTATCTCGATATTTCCAAAGAAAAAATCAGCGCTCAGGTTATGCCTGAACAGGACATCCAATGGCATAAGATGAGAAAAAGCTGGCAGGAAATGCAAAGCAGTCATGACTTCTTTCAGCTACTGATCGGATGCAAAGTCAGTCGTCAGCAAGCCTATGATAATGTCGGCCCCGATCTCGCCTATGAAATCGTCCCCAACGCATTGCACCAGCTCTTCGATGCAGCCCGCAAACAAAACTGCGCGCTCTCCATTGCCGTTGGCAACAAAGGCTGTATGCAATTCCACAGCGGCCACATTCACAACAGCCACGAATTCGGCAGCTGGCTGAACATCCGCGATTTTGATGCCAACCTCTACATCAACACCCATAAACTCACCCAAGCCTGGGTAGTCAGAAAACCACTCAGCGGCGGCCCCGTCACCTCTATCGAGTTTTTCGACGAACATGATCGATTGGCTTTGCAGATCACCAGCGCCCGTAAAGACGGGGCACCAGAGCCGACCCAATGGCGTGAACTGCTCGCGCAACTGGAACCACGCTCACTCGATGCCTCGGCTTTAAATGTTTACGATGCAGCTGATAGTTAAAGGCAGAGCACAAAAAAACGCGACGGTCGCAGGCCGCCGCGTTAATCGCGTAGGGTTAAAAGTAAGTGAAGCGAAGCGGAAAGCAGCCCCCTCCAGCCTCTTGTTATACGTTTACAGGCTTATAGCCATAGTAAATTTTTGAATCTTTTGATCCGAGATTTTTAATACTGTGCGTAGATCCTGCCGGGATTAGAACTTCAGAACCACCCTCTTGAATAAACGTTTCGTTATCAACGGTAAATTCGTACTTACCACTTTCCATAACAACTAATTCATCTTGATTGTCGTGCACAGCTTCGTTAATACCATCTCCAGCCTTGATGGTTCCGACACCAAATGAAAAACCTCGACCAGTCCAATCTTTCTCTAGCTTTTCTTTGTTCATGACGCCCTCTTTTGGTCTTTATAAATTCGACTCTCCAAGACTTATATTGAGCTCGGTTTACTGACGCACACCTTCCACGTGCAGCTCCAGATAAACCGTCTCTGAAGCAGGCCCCAGATCCTCAGTGATGCCAAAATCTTTCATTTTGAACTCAGTTGTTCCGGTAAAGCCCGAACGGTAGCCACCCCAGGGATCATCACCTTCACCCAACTTGCTTACGGCAATCTCGATAGGCTTGGTCACACCGTGCAATGTAAAGTTACCCATCATCACCGCTGTACCATCATCCTTCATAGTAAACGCCGTGCTCTTAAACTTGGCCGATGGGTATTTGCTCACATCCAAAAAATCATCGCTGCGCAGATGCTTGTCACGTTCGGCATGGTTTGAATCAACGCTTTTAGTGCTGATATTAACCATCACCGTTGATGCCGCGGGGTTCGCTTCATCAAAGCTGAACTGGCCATCAAAGCTGTTAAAACGTCCCTGCAACCAGCTGTAACCCAAATGACTGACGCGGAAGTTAATTGATGCATGGGCGCCTTTGTCATCGATCACATAATCAGCCGCTTGCAGCGCCGACGTTGAGAGAGTTGCACCAGCCAATACAGCACCAGCCAGTAAGGATTTCATTTTCATTTGCTTCTCCATTGATGGATTTCCTGTTTCTCTTAATCCCGTTTCTAAGCTCTGCCAATAGACACCAGCATGCGTGAAAGGGTTTTATCTTTGTTAAAAAAATGGTGTTTTAATGCCGCCAGCGCATGCGCGCCAGCCAAAATAATCAGTGACGTGGTGACCCAGTAATGAATCAGCCCTGCCACATCTTCCTGCTCATCAATCACGGCCGGTAAAGCCGAAATTTCAAACCAGTTAAATACCGCAATAGCACGCCCATCAGCCGTCGAAATCATATAGCCCGACAATAACGCAACGAACATTAAAAAGTAGAGGCTCGAATGCGCTATTTTGACCACCCGTTTCTGCACTGCCGAAGGAGACAAAACTTTTGGCTGAATTGAAACCTTGCGCCACAGCAGACGAGCGACCAATAACATCAACAGCATTACGCCAATACTCTTATGCCAGTGCGGCACCGTTTTATAGGCCGCATCGTAATAATCCAGACTGCCGATATAAAGGCCCAACGGATACATAACGATGATAATCAGCGCCATCAGCCAATGCAGACTGATGGCAACTAGACCGTAACGGGCTCGCGTGTTTTTAATTGAGATAGCCATAATGGTCACACTAAATATTTAATAAACCGTATCCGTGAGTGCTGCTTACTGCTTCCAACGCTGAGCCGCAGCTGCCACACGGGCACCCAGAATTTCAGCCGTCTCCCGGTCAGCATTTGGCGGCGTCACTTCGGCCCCCTCATCGGCATTACTCTGCGCCATCGCACCAAGATAACTGCCAATCCGGTTCAGATCTGTCTCCGCGCCCTGACTGCTGTTATTGCCCGGCATCAAACCCAGACTGATCCAGTTCATACCCTGCTGCGCCGCATAAACCGACAGCTGAATCAACGTATTCAATTTGTCACCACTCTGACTGGAAGAATTGGTAAAACCGGCCGCTAGTTTGTCTTTCCAACCACCTTCAAACCAGATTTTCGAACTGGCATCCATAAAGGTTTTGAACTGACCGCTGACACTGCCCATGTAGGTGGGTGAGCCAAAAACAATCGCATCGGCGCTGTTCAGAGCATCCCAGTCAACCGCATCAATATCGGCGACGGAAACGGTCACAGCCGTTGCCCCTGCATTTTCAACACCGGCTGCCACAGCCTGCGCCAGCACTTCGGTGTGCCCATAACCACTGTGATACGCCACCGCTACTTTTACTTGTTCAGACATTTTTAATTCTCCTTTCGGGTTTGCTATTCAAGTTCACTACAGGGCCAGCAGTCTGCTAAAACTTCAGTACCCTGGGTAAGTAAATGCACTATAATCAGCCAAGCATCATTCATCTAATGCATTATTGAGATTACCGTTATGCGCGAAGTGAATTTAAGGTCGATCGACCTCAATCTGTTAGTTGTACTGCAACAGCTACTGGAAGCCCGTCACGTCACCCGCGCCGCCGAACTGCTGCACATGAGCCAGCCTGCCGTCAGCCGCGCCTTGCAACGCCTGCGCGATACCTTTGACGACAAACTGCTGGTGCGCACAACACAGGGTTATGACCTCAGCGCCAGAGGCCAGGAATTGCTACCGCGCTTGCAAGAGTTGATGGGGGGTATTAGCCAGCTAGTCGCCGAACCCACCTTTGATCCGGCCACCGCAGAGGATGTCGTACGCTTTTACGGGCTCGATTTGGAAGTCGCCTGCTTTCTACCGCAACTGATGTCGGTCATCAGAAAAGAAGCGCCAAGAATGCGCCTGGAAATTCGCAGCGAACCGCGCGACCAGTTTGAGATGCTTGAACAGGGAGACGTACATTTCACCATCACCGGCACGACGCCAAAAACAACGGAAGATCAGTACCGCCGATTATTACTGGCACAAACCAGCACCGTATGCCTAATGAGCGCAGACAACCCGCTTGCTAACACAGAGCTCACCCTAGATAAGTATGTCGCCGCCAGTCATGGCCTGGTTTCAATAACAGGCTTGGGGCTCGGGGTCATTGACCACCGCCTCGCCGAAATTGGCCGCAAACGCCATCTGGCGCTACGCTTGCCCAACTTCATGACAGCAGCTGATTATTGTGAAAACAGCGATTTACTGTTTGTACTGCCAGAAATGGTAGCCCGCAAAATTGCACATGGGCGCAATATCACAACCAAACCCGTGCCTAAAGAGTTAACCGGCCAACCCATCAGCTTTTCACTCTACTGGCACGAGCGTTACCACCGCGACCCAATGTGCGTCTGGATTCGTCAGAAGATTATGGAGTATATACAGGCGGGTTAGCGAATACAGCGAAACAAAAAGACCCGTTATGGGGCTTTTTGAGAATTCGCTAAAACGGACAGGGACAAACGCCCTTCACCCGCTCACACGTCACAGGATGATCAAACTCCAACGTCGTCGCATGCAGCATCAAACGCTGCGCCATAAAGAACGCCTCGTCCGTGGCATACAAATCACAACCCAAAATGGGATGGCCGATTTGCTGGCTGTGAATGCGCAACTGATGTGTACGCCCAGAGACAGGCGTGAAGGTGACTTTAGTCGCAAAAGACTCAGTGAGCCGTTCGATCACGTGATAATTCGTCAGCGCGGTTTTACCGGTCTCAAAACAGATCTTTTGCAGGGGGAAGTTGGGCTTATCCTTAGCGATGGGGAATTCAATCACTCCCTGATCATCGGCAAGATGCCCGTATAACAGCGCGGTATAACTCTTAGCAACACTTCGCGCCTGGAATTGCTTGGTGATGTGCCCGTTAATCTGCTTATTCAGCGCCACCACCATAATGCCCGAGGTACCAAAATCGAGCCGATGCAACATCGTCGCCGTGGGGAAATCCTGCACCAACCGGAAATGAACCGAATCCTTATTGAGCGGATGCTTGCCCGACAGGCTCAACAAGCCCGTCGGCTTATTGATCAGCAGCAGGTGCTCATCCTGAAACAAAATCTCAATATCATCGTGACAGACAGGAACGATGAAGGGGTCAGCTTGCGGTTGCATGGGAGGTTGAATTACTCAAAATAGTAGATTTCAAAAATAATGAGCCGATTAGAGCGACCTATTCGGCTCATCAACCAATTTAACTCCGCACACCGCCAGAGCAAGCAAATGAGCTTCTAGTCTTTCTTATCGATGGTAATTTCCAGGTTCTTGCTGCTACCCGCAAACCACTTCTGCACATACAGCGTACCCATAATGGGTGCTTTACCCTCTTCTGGCTCTTCCTTGTAACGTACGCTGTTCTTGGTTTCTTTCTCGTAACTAAATTTCACAACGGTCTTCGACATCTTCACCAATTCCTATTCGAGGTCTCTATTCGTTAATACCCAAAAGCTCGACATCAAAGATCAGCGTTGAGCCGGCAGGAATTTTACCCGCCCTACGATCACCGTAGGCCATTTCCGAGGGAATAAAGAAACGCGTCGCCTCACCCACAACCATCAGCTGCACGCCTTCCGTCCAGCCGCTGATCACCTGATTCAACCCAAAAGAAATCGGCTTACCGCGTTTCACCGAACTATCAAACACCGTGCCATCCAGCAGCTTGCCTTCATAGTGCACCTTCACCTGATCCGTCGCCGATGGATGCTCCGTACCCGTGCCCGCTTGCAACACCATGTACTGCAAACCGGAGGCTGTCGTTTTCACCCCCTCCGCTGTTTTATTCGTTTCCATAAAATCAGCGCCGACCTTTTTGCTGGCCGCGATCGCTTCTGGTCCCGCCGCCGAAGGACGCGCAAAGTAATAACCAATCAAAACAACAGCAATAACTAAAATAATGATTTTTGTCACAGTAACTTCCTAATAATGAATTTTAAAAACGGGAGAAAACCACCCCCCAAAACTTATATGTCATCTCGCGAGCCCTTGTCATCTCGACCAACGGGAGAGATCTAAAAGTGCTAGGAAAGATCCCTCACATTCGTTGGCTTCATGGCCCCTACTTTTGGCGGTATGACGAAACTAGAGCATCGTCATACCGGACTAGATCCGGCATCCATTGAGTTCTCATCAGAGCCCAACAATAACTTAAACTAACAAACCTAACTCTTTGATTCTAAAAACAGAGAACAAATACCCTTAAAGTAAAAACTAAAAGAAACCCATCTGCCCTTCGTCATCAACTGTAATAGTAATATCAGGTTTTACGTCAGGCTTCGGCGCGACCTTTTCAACAACTAGCTTAGGCTCTTGAAGCTTTTCCTCAATAACCACGTTGGGCTTTTCGGTAACTATATTAACCGGTTTCTG
>Ga0209292_1002968_pt1 | contig 18998 bp, 18 predicted proteins | sample GOMGulsemesocosm_2_FD_184634 | JGI IMG/M metagenome (GOLD analysis project Ga0209292, IMG submission 184634) | Methane-oxidizing microbial communities from mesocosms in the Gulf of Mexico - GOM9C Gulf of Mexico (SPAdes) (version 2) | ecosystem: Environmental > Aquatic > Marine > Cold seeps... | reverse complement strand
GAGCGACGGTTGTCAATTCAGACATAGCTCATTCCCCTCTTAAAGTTCAGCTACAAGTTTATCTAAAATGTCGCTATGTGCAGCGGCATCGATTGAACGCTCAAGAATTTTCTCGGCACCAGCTACTGCTAATACAACTACTTGTTGGCGTAGTTCTTCGCGAGCTTGGTTACGTTCAGTTTCTATTTCAGCATGACCTGAAGCTAAAATTTTAGCTTTTTCGGTTTCAGCTTTTCCTGCGGCTTCTTCAACTATTTGTGCTTCACGCTTTTTAGCAGCATCTACGATGCTAGCAGCTTGCGCTTTCGCTTCTTTAAGTTGGTCCGTGGCTTTAGCTTGAGCAAGCTCAAGATCTTTAGCAGCACGGTCAGAAGCAGCAAGACCGTCAGCAATAGTTGCTTGACGAGCTTCAATGGCACCAATAATTGGTGGCCATACATACTTCATGCAGAAAATTACAAATACGACAAATGCAATTAGTTCAGCAAAAAGCGTTAAATTAATATTCATCTGTGTACCTCCTATATAATTCGCATTGAGTAAAAAAAGTTAAAAATTAACCGATTTTAACGAATAATACGTATAAGCCCATTGCAACACCGATCATTGCAATCGCATCGATAAGACCCGCTACGATGAACATTTTAACTTGTAGTTGTGGTGCTAATTCTGGTTGACGAGCAGCAGATTCTAAGAATTTACCACCAAGAATACCAAAACCAATAGCTGTACCTAATGCGCCTAAGCCAATAAGAAGGGCTGCAGCAATATATAGTAAACCTAAGTTTTCCATTTTTATCTCCGATTATTAAAAGTAAAGTTTAAAAAGTTAAAAATTTAGTGATCTTCATGTGCAAGACTAAGATAAACAATAGTCAACATCATGAAAATAAACGCTTGTAATGGGATAACCAACAAGTGGAAGGCAGCCCATAAAAAGTGTACTGGCAATTGGAAAAATCCAAGAGTCGCAATAAGTAAAAATATCAACTCACCTGCGTATAGGTTACCGAATAAACGTAACGCTAAAGATAAAGGTCGAGCTAATAAAGTGACTATTTCAAGAATAAGGTTCAACCAGTACAATGACCAATGACCAAAAGGTTGTCCGTAAAGTTCTTTCATGAACCCACCAACACCTTTAATTTTAATTGAATAGTAAATAATTAGAATAAATACACCTAAGGCTAAACCTAAAGTCATATTCATGTCTGTAGTGGGTACCGCTTTCATGTAGTCAACACCCATTAATGAAAAGATCTTAGGGATCAAATCAACAGGTACCCAATCCATTGAGTTCATTAGTAGAACCCAAACAAAAATGGTTAACGCAAGTGGTGCAATAAGTGGGTTATTACCGTGAAAGGTACTTTTCACACTATCGGCAACAAATTCAACAATCATTTCGACTGCACATTGTAATTTACCTGGTACACCTGATGTTGCTTTTTTTGCTACAGAGCGAAATACAGTTAGAAAAACTATACCTAAAAACACCGACCAACCGATTGTATCTAAATGAAGAGACCAAAAGCCTTCTCCAACAGATAAATTGGTTAAATGATGTTTAATATACTCTTGGCTGGTTAATTCAGCGCTTGAAGACATATTAATGATCCCAATGATTAAAGTTTAAATAAAAAAGGTGTTAATAATGGCAGTGCCAGTACTAAACTAAAATTTGTGAAAAATGCTATTGGCTCTATTGGAAAAATTTTAAATGTTAACGCAAGTAAAATAGCCATCAATAATATTTTCATTTTTTCGCCACTATAAAAAGACTCTAAAACCTTTTTTGACGATCTTGCTCCTGCATACCTAAATGCCTTAAAAGCAAAAAAAACATTTGGGATAATAACAACAAAACCACCTATTAGTGATGATTTAGCTGAGTTAATTCCCCAAACAAAATACGTTATTAACGTACTCATACATACGAATATCAAAGAGAAAAATATTTGCTTAAAAGCAAACTTTCTACCGGGCTTTGCTAAATCGGTTTTAATTATCAAGTTCAGCTATAACCTCATACGATAATATTCGTAAAATAGTGACTTTTTTGAAGCAATAAAAAGCATCCTTAAAAAGTCAGCGCAAGTATACGCAATTACCGCGCTAATGCAACAAAATAGGGCAGTTGTCGCCCTGATTTCGTGCTAATGATTGGATAAAATGTGAGGATGTACTAAAAAGAGCGAAAGCGAGCCACTATTCCATCAAGCTCTTCTAAGTTGGTATACGATATAACCAGCTTTCCTTTACCTTTTTTATTATGGTCAATTGTCACTTGTGAACCAAATTTCTCAGAGAGACTTTGCTCTAAATTTTTAGTATCAGGATCTTTAACTGTTGTTACTTTTTCTTTAGCAGGTTCTTGAATTTTTTTAATTAACGCTTCGGTTTCTCTTACATTTAACTCTTTTGCTGCAACTGTTCGCGCAGTCGTCGTTTGAATATCATCAGTTAAAGCAAGTAACGCTCTCGCATGACCCATTTCAATGTCGCCATGTTCAAGCAAGGTTTTTACATCTTCGTTTAAGTTATTTAAACGCAAAAGATTACTAACTGTTGTACGTGATTTTCCTACGGCTTGGGCAACTTCTTGATGAGTTAATTCAAATTCAGTTAATAAACGCTCTAATGCAATAGCTTCTTCCATGGCATTTAAATCTTCACGTTGAATATTTTCTATTAACGCAATGGCAACAGCAGCTTCATCAGGCACATCCTTAATTAAACAAGGAACAATATCTAATTCAGCTAATTGAGCGGCACGCCAACGACGTTCACCAGCAATAATTTCAAAACTATTGATGCCTGATGACGTTTCACCAATAGGACGAACAACGATAGGTTGAATAATACCTTGAGATTTAATTGAGCTAGATAACTCATCTAATGCTTCAGCCGACATATCTTTTCGAGGTTGATATTTACCTGGCTGTAATTGTTCAATAGGAATTTGCTGTAATTCATTCTTATTATCAGCGGTAGCAGCTAATTCTTGATCATCATTCTCTGTATTTTTTCTAGGTGCATTGGTTAATAATGCATCTAGACCTCGACCAAGGCCTCTACGTTTAGAAGGGCTCATAATATTCCTTGCTGACATTAAATTGAATTGATAACTGTACTTATCTTTTTTATTAAGTTTGAACTGCTACTTTTTTAGCTTTTCTCTCTTGTTCTGCTTTACGTAATATTTCGCCCGCTAATGCCAAATAAGCTTTAGCTCCAGTAGAGGATTTATCATAATACATAGCAGGAGCTCCAAAACTAGGCGCCTCAGCTAAACGAACATTACGTGGAATAACCGTACGATAAACTTTATCGCCAAAATGTCGTTTTAATTGTTCTGAAACATCATTTGCTAAACGGTTTCTTGGATCATACATAGTGCGTAAAATCCCTTCAATATGTAATTCGCCATTCACCACAGAAGTCAGCTGAGAAATAGTATCCATTAAGGCTGTTAAGCCTTCAAGTGCATAATATTCACATTGCATTGGCACTAAAACAGAGTCTGCAGCGGTCATCGCATTAACCGTTAACATGTTTAACGAAGGAGGGCAGTCAATAATAATATAATCGTAATAAGGTTTTACCGGTGCTAAAGCATTTTTTAATCTGTGCTCACGAGAATACACTTCCATGAGCTTAATTTCAGCGGCTGTAACATCAGCATTGGCTGCAATTAAATCGTAAACACCTTCGGTATTTTTACAAACTACTTGCTCAAAAGGTAATTCTTCAATTAATAACTCATAACAGGTTGCTGGTACTTCGTATTTATCAATACCACTGCCCATAGTCGCGTTACCTTGAGGGTCAAGATCAACTAAAAGGATTTTACGTTTAGTTGCTGCTAAAGAAGCCGCTAAATTGACTGCCGTGGTAGTTTTACCTACACCACCTTTTTGGTTAGCAACTGCAATTATTTTTCCCACACGAACCTCAACGACTTATTGTTATTATTTTAAGTTATTAACTTTTTTTAAGTTCAATGACATGACGCTCACCAAGAAGTTGCGGCACTACAATTTTATAACTTTTCACTAATGATACACCATCTGGCAATTGATTTAGCTCTTCTTGTGGATATTGTCCTTTTAAAGCAAAAAAGCTGCCATTCTCATCAATGAGATGTTTACACCAGTTCACCATATCTTCAAGCGAAGCAAATGCTCTACTTAATATCCCATCAAAAGGTACTTCAGGTTGATATTGTTCAACACGAGAAAGTAAAGGGGTTACATTAGCAAGTTTTAATTGAAAAACAACCTGTCGAATAAAGGTTATTCGTTTACCTAAACTATCTAACAGCACAAAGTTTCTTTCTGGGTACAGTATAGCTAAAGGAATTCCTGGTAAACCAGGTCCTGTACCTACATCAATAAATGAATTGCCAGAGAGTATTTCTCCTACCATTAAACTATCCATAATATGCTTAATAAGCATATCACTTGGCTCACGAACGGATGTTAAATTATAGGCTTTATTCCACTTATTCAATAATTCAACATATTGAATTAATTTTGAAATTTGTTCTTCAGAAATATTTAAGTTGGATTTTTCAATGAGTGAGCTTAGCTCTGCTGTTAAATTCATATTTTACTTATTTAAACTCTTTATAACTAACTGATCGTGAATAATATTAAGCTGATTTACGTAATAAACCATGTTTTTTTAAATACACTAACAGCAACGATATAGCTGCAGGAGTGATCCCTGATATTCTTGATGCTTTCCCTATTGATTCAGGTTTTGCATCGCTTAGTTTAGCAACAACTTCATTAGATAAACCTGATATTTGACTATAATCAAAATCCAATGGGATCAAAGTATTTTCATGACGCTTTTTCTTAGCAATATCTTCTAACTGACGATCAATATATCCAGCATACTTTATTTGAATTTCAATCTGCTCTGCTGCTTGCTCATCTGCAAGTGCAGGACCTAAAGCTTCAATTTTCATTAAATCGTGATAACGAACTTCTGGACGACGGATTAAATCTTCTAAATTATTCTCTTTACTAATCGCTGATTTTAATAAAGGATTAATTTGCTCAACTGCTGGATGATCTTTTTGGATCCAAGTCGATTTTAACCTTTGACGCTCAAGCTCAACATTTTCCATTTTTTCATTGAATCTCTGCCAGCGTTTTTCATCAACTAAACCTAGTTTATAACCTTGTTCTGTCAAACGAATATCTGCATTATCTTCACGCAATAATAAGCGATATTCTGCACGAGAGGTAAACATACGATAAGGTTCTTTAGTACCAAGTGTAGCTAAATCATCAATCAATACCCCCATGTAGGCTTGGTCCCTACCCAGTATTAATTCATCTTTTCCTTGTACACGTGCCGCAGCATTGGTGGCAGCAATAAGTCCTTGTGCGCCAGCTTCTTCATAACCAGTAGTGCCATTAATTTGTCCAGCGAAGTACAAGTTACTCACAAATTTACTTTCTAAGGTTTGTTTTAAGTCTCGAGGATCAAAGAAATCATATTCAATGGCATAGCCTGGACGAGTAATATGTGCATTCTCAAAACCTTTAATTGAACGAACTAAATTCATTTGTACATCAAAAGGTAAGCTTGTAGAAATACCGTTTGGATAAATTTCATGAGTTGTTAATCCTTCAGGCTCAACAAAGATCTGGTGAGAATCTTTATCTGAAAAACGAGTGATCTTATCTTCAATTGACGGACAATACCTTGGTCCAATGCCTTCAATAACTCCGGTATACATAGGAGATCTGTCTAAGCCTTTACGAATAATATCGTGAGTAGCCGTGTTGGTGTGAGTGATAAAACATGAAACTTGTTCAGGATGATCTTCCGACGATCCCATATAAGAAAATACAGGTCTAGGTGAATCACCTGGTTGCTCTTCCATAACTGAAAAATCTAAACTTCTTGCATCTAAACGCGGTGGTGTACCCGTTTTTAAACGATCAATGCGAAAAGGCATATCACGTAAGCTTCTTGCTAAATTTTCACTTGAAGGATCACCTGCTCGTCCCCCTTGATAATTATTAAGACCTATATGTATTTGGCCTGCGAGAAAAGTACCAACCGTTAATACCACTGTTTTTGCTTTAAATTTCAACCCCATTTGAGTTGAAACGCCAACCACTTGATCATTTTCTAAAATAAGATCATCACAAGGTTGTTGAAAAATAGTTAAATTTTCTTGATTCTCAAGTACATTTCTTACAAAAGCTTTATAAAGTAAACGATCTGCTTGAGCTCTTGTTGCTCGAACAGCTGGGCCTTTACTGGCATTTAAAGTTCTAAATTGAATAGCAGCATGATCGGTAGCTGTTGCCATTAATCCACCCAAAGCATCAATTTCTTTAACTAGGTGACCTTTACCAATACCACCAATGGCTGGATTACAAGACATTTGGCCTAAAGTATCTATGTTATGGGTAAGCAACAATGTTTTACAACCCATGCGAGCAGAAGCTAACGCAGCTTCAGTTCCAGCATGGCCTCCACCAACAACAATCACATCATAAAACTCTTGATACCACATAATTATAAAACCTTTGTAAACGAACTTAAAAATTTAAGGGCAGATATTTTAACTGTTTTTTTGCTTGAGGGAAACGATCAAAAGAGGAAAAAGATCGTCTATTAGATCCTTTAATATTATTAAAGATCTATATAAGGATCTTACTTTTATTACTTATTAGTAAATGACTTTTCTGTGGGTAAGTGCTTTTTTTTATATTTAATCAGCAAGTTAAGCTATATGTAAACTTGTGATCAAACTTTGATCATCTAGCGTAAAAGCTTTGATCAAAAGCATGTTTTATCCACAAGAATAACTTGTGGATGAGTTATTCACGGAATAATAAATGAAAATTAATAGTTTTTTCAGTTTTTATCCACAAAAGTTAAACTTTTAATTGCTTTGTTGTTAATAACTATTGATTAAGCTTGTTATAAAAGATCGTTATTTTCTAAAATCCATTGTTGAGCTAAATCTTCAGGATCAATATCTTGACTCATATCTAAAGTTAAAATATTGTTTTTATATTTACAACCTTTTGATATTAATAGTTTTTCTATATCTTTCGCTGCTTTACAAAAAGTGTCATAACTACTATCTCCAACACCTATAGTCATCAATGAAGTTGATGATAGATCTTGATCACTTATTTTTAGATCGTTAACAAAATTTTGAATATTATCAGGTAAGTCTCCAGCACCATGAGTGGAACAACAAATTAACCATAATTGATTTGTAGTAGGAATTTCTGAAAATACAGGGTTTAAATGTAGTGTCACTTGATGATTTAATGCCAATAAAGTTTCTTCACAGGCCTCAGCAACATACTCTGTTCCCCCTAACATACTGCCAACAATTATTTGAATATTAGCCATGATTGATCCTTATTATTCATTGTTATGTTTTTACCAAAAAAACATTGTACTTCTTCTAGCGCTACCACTCTATTAGTTAGTTGTAATTGGTTATAGCTTTATAAACTATTATTTTTACTTCAACATCAGTTAATAATAAAAAATGTTTACATCTCTAAAATAGTGCACTAGTATAGCTAGTGCACTACTCATGATGGTGCACTGAATAATAAATGGAATAATTAATATGAGTAAGTCTTCAACCATCAAAATAAAGATAGTTACTGGCGATATCCGGCCTATCTTTAAACAAATAGTTGATGGAATTAGGTTGGAAATAGCGACAGGAAAGTTATTGCCTGGTTGTAAACTACCTAGTTACCGTGGTTTAGCGATGCAATTGATGATAAATCCAAATACTGTTGCTAAGGCATATGCTGAATTGAATAGCCAAGGCTTAGTTGAATCAAGAAAAGGTTTAGGTTTGTTTGTTAGTGAAAACCAACAAACTCTGAGTGACGATGAACGAATTGAAAAGCTGACCAAAGCAGCCGACATATTTATTAATGAAACGGTTCACCTTAATTATTTTGATGATGAAATATTAACTGTAATAAAGCATAAATTACAAAAAATAAAATAGCCTAATACAAAACTATTGTTGCTAGGTTGTTAATTTAACTAATTGAAATTTATAGAGAAATATCATGAGTGAATTTTGTGTATCAACAAAGAGTTTAACTAAACAATTTGGTAATAAACTTGCCCTTAATGACTTAACATTAGATATTCCCCATGGTGGAATACATGCCATAGTTGGTAGTAATGGTGCCGGTAAGTCAACGCTCTTTCGCTTATTGTTAGGTGTAGAAACACCTACCAGTGGCATCTGTACTTTACTTGGTGAACGAAGTGACAACATTTCAGCAAATGTACGTGGCAAGGTTGGTTATGTTAATGAAGAGCATACATTGCCAGGCTGGATGAAAGTAGCTGCTGTTAAAGAACTTCAACAAAGTTTTTACCCTGACTGGAATCATGATATTTATAATAAGGTTATCGCTTATTTTGACGTAGATCCAAAGCAAAAAGTATCTGTTTTATCTCGAGGTGAAAGAGCAGGTTTCAACTTATCAATGGCACTGGCACAACGCCCATCCTTACTTATTCTAGATGAACCTACTTTAGGGCTAGATGTAGTTGCACGTCAATCTTTCTTAGAAGCATTAATGTTTACTGAAACTGAGGAAGAGATGACCACCATCTATTGTTCTCATCAAATGGAAGAAGTTGAACGCATTGCTGAGCAGCTAATCATAATGGAAAAAGGGCGCTTGATTAATAATTCAACCCCGGACGATTTTTGTGCTCGGGTAAGTTGTTGGGTTGCCGACTGGGATGCTATCAAAAGTAAACTAGGAAACAAAGACGTTGGTATTCCAGGATTTCTTTCCAGAAGAGAAATTGATGGTCAACAGCACATTTTAGTGGTTGATCAAGGTGATGACTTTGGCGATTTTCTGCATGGACAAGGTGCTAAAGACATCGCTCAACTACCCGTAAACCTTGAGCGCGCTATTAATGCCTTTTTAACAACTAATCATAATAAACCTGTCGCTTTATAAGGAGCATAAGATGTTAGCACTTTTTAAAGCTGAATTTTTGCACTATCGAAAATGGGCTATATGGTTATTAGCCTTGCAAGCTATGTCGTGGGTTATTGTACTAAAATTAAATGAATATGCTGACGCTAGTGCTTTTGATAGTGAGATTACACAAGTATTAAGCCTATTTGGTGGTTTTGTTTTTGGTGTGGTGCAGATGATTTTAGCTACACGCAAAAATCAGTGGACTTTTTTACTTCAGCGCCCGCTTAATAGTAGAGACATTTATTTTGCTATTACTGCCGCTTCGATATTGCATATATTTATTGCATTCCCGTTTGTTTGGTTAGTTGTAGTCGCCAGTTTTGATCATTTCACCAATGCGGTAGTTGATATCCGTCATTATTACATGGCGCCATATCTTATGATTTACGCCATAGCAACCTATCTTATTGGCAATTTAGTAGTTTTAAATGCCAGCCGAGGGGCAATATTAACGGGTTTTGGCTTGTTAACTCTACACAATGATTTTCCGCAATTTATTTGGTTGAAGTTTTTGGTTTTAACTCTGGTTATAATTATCCTATTTTACCTTAATATAAAATCTTTTAAGGCAGACCGTTCTCAGCAGCTAAAATCAATAGTTGATACCGCATTGATGGCAATTCCAATGCAAATTACTCTCGTAATATTATTAACACTAACAACGACTATATTTTATGATATACCACAAAAATTTATGGGGTCTCATCCTGAGCAGCAACCCATTGAAGGTAGTTATGAGTATTGGCGTAATATTGATGACGAAAAAAGAATCGCTTATCTGCTTAAAGACAATAACTTGGCAAATAAACAATTATTATCTCGTCAAACTGAATTAGCAGAACAGGATACTATAGCCACTTTTTATCGTGCTTTTAATCGTAAAAATCAGTTAAGCTTTCGTGATAATAATTGGTATCTCAGTGATGAAGATAGTCGAACTGTGTGGGTATTCTCTCATGATGAAATGCTGTTACAAGGAGCTGATAATTTTACAGGCAAGATAGTTGGTTGGCTTGGAAAGAAAGGTTTTATTGCTCAGTTAACTTCAGTTAATGATGCCGATCGTTTTGTCAGTGTACCAAGCATGATAAAAGATCAGTTCATCGTTACAGATAAATCGGTTTTTCAAGTGGATTTCGCCAATAAACGTTTATCTGTTAAGTTGAAAATGGTTGATGACGAACACTTAATAGGCCGTCCTGAGTTTAAAAAGCATTTTGTTGCTGTAGTGACTAATAAGAAAACCTATTTATTTGATCCACAAGCATTTTCACAAGAATATGAACAAGCAGTTCCTAACTTTCAAATACCACATCCTACTCACTTAGATAGTTTTTCTTGGATAGAAAGTTATCGTATGGCTGATGGCTTCTTATTCACTTATCGCGGGCAAAATTATTATGGCTTTGATAAACCAGGCGCTGAAATTTTTTATGCTTATGCAAATGGGGATGTAGAAAAAATTCATAGTAAACGTTTTAATAAATACAGTTATCCAGAGTTTATTCGATATTTTGATTACTTGATATCACCTGTAATTTATATACTCCGTGATAATATTATCAACTCCTATCAGTCATTAGATGTAACTCTGCAAAGTACTGATGTTGCTTTCACACGCTCATGGTCTAATGCTATGTTATTAACCATTATATTATTGCAACTGAGTGCAACAATTATAGTGTTGATGCTCGCCAGACGTATTCGATTAAATCAAGAAAAAACAGGTTTTTGGCTGTTGATGACCTTATTTATAGGCATACCTGCTTTGCTGAGCTTTTTACTTATGAATAATATTAGGCATAAAGTGAAAGCTAATTCTTCAGCAAACATTGAACCTAGTTCTCCATTAAAGTCGAACCTAACATCTAACATAAATTCTAGTAAATAAGAGTAAGTAATATGCAGCACTCAAAGAAACAGAACTGCCTTTTTTTTACTAAAACAGCTAGTAAAATCAAGGCGAAGGCTTATATGGTTGTAAAAGGGGTGGCCTTTATACTTTTCATATTGCAAATGACTGTTATTTCAAAAGCCAATGCTGATATTTTGCAAGATGCCATCAAGCAGAGTGAGCAGTTGTCACCAGCACTTTTGTTTGATCGTGATGCATTATTGTTTAACAAACAAAATATTAACTCTGTAAAGTTATCACCTAACGGTCGACACATCCTTTTTTTAGTTAAAGAAGGCACTAAACAGCAGCTTTGGTCGCACAATATTGATAAAGGAACCACTAATAAACTGTTTAGTTCTAGTTTGATTAATAGTATTTATTGGACACAAGATAGTGAAAGCATCTTTCTGCATTTAAAAACAGGAGTTGCGATAGTTGATGTAATATTAGGATCTAAACCAAGTATAATATTGAATTTAGATAGAAAAAAGCAGCAGTTTTTCTACGGCACTGATCATGGCAGTCCTCATCATTTTTTTGTTTGGCAAAAAGAATTAAATACGGACAAAAGGCACAAAAAATTTGTGTTATATCGAGTTAATCGTCAAGGGAAAAAACAAGAACTATATAGCGCGGATAAAATAGTAAAAAACTTTATTGCACCTAGTGGCGGAGCAATACGTTTTATTATGGAAAATAAGGGTCTTACCAATAAAATTTATGACCTTGATAAAGGTAAAAAGAAAGAAATATATAGCTGCTACTATACCGATTATTGTGATTTGGTAAGTTACCAAGCATCGAAGAATATTTTATATTTAAAAGGTCGTGGAACAGGTGATTTGATCAAACTGTTAGCTCTAAACTTGGCTGATAATTCGGGTAGTAAATTACAAGTTATTCATCAAGATCCGGAGCAAAGATTTGATCTTGATGACGTTGTATTTGATGTCATATCGGGAAAGCCAATTATGATTTCCTATCAAACTGATTTTTACGAAAATTATGGTTTAACAAAAATCGCTAGCCAGCATATAGAAAAGATCAAGCTTGCAATAAACTCTCCCGTTTTTAGATTGGTTCCTTCAGTAAACAATAAACACTGGGTTGTTGTTGACGCTAATCCACGCAAAGCGCAAAAATCTATTTATTTATACGATCCTGTCAGTGGTAAGTTAAACCAGCCACTAAAAACTTTTATCAGTGCTTTACAGTCTGAAAATACCCAACTTAACGATGAAGATCTTGCACTGCGTATAGCGATACAGTACCAAGCTAGCGATGGTATGGTATTACAAGGATATCTCACTTTACCGCGCGGACTGGAAGTTAGCACAATACCTCTGGTTGTAAATGTCCATGGCGGACCATTCAATCGATCAACTGGTGATATAACTAAAGTAGCGCAGTTTCTGGCTAATCGCGGCTATGGAGTATTTGAGCCTAATTTTCGCGCCTCTGAAGGTTTTGGTCGAAAATATATGTTGGCTGCGAACCGAGATTTTGGAAATGGTCGGGTACAGCTTGATATTAATGAGGGTGTGGAGTACATACTTTCCCGCGGTATTGGCGATAAAAATAGGTTAGCAATAATGGGAGCATCTTTTGGTGGTTTTTCAACTCTGACTGGATTAACTTTTACCCCTGAACTCTATCAAGTTGGTTTTGCCATCGCCCCTGGTACTGTATTGTCGAAAACCGCAGAGTTTTTTATCAAACAAGTAAAAGCAGAGGATAAGCTGAATATGGCTAAAGTTTTTGCTGATCGTATGGTTGATATTAATGATCTTGTCGATCTTAAACGTTCAAATGATAAATCGCCTTATTTTCATATGAATAAACTGTCTAAACCACTTTATATATTAGCTGGTGAGAGGGATAAAAAAGTATCGATTTTAAATGTACGTAATTATGCCTTGCAATTAGAAGCTATGGGTAAAAACGTCACTTTGATATCAGCACCAAAAGAAGGTCATGCTTTTCGTCATCCTACTGCCGTTGAAGCTCTATTTTATATACTTGAAAAAGCCTTGCATACTCATATTGGCGGCAAAATACAAAAAGAGCTCAGTCCTAAAGCCATGCGTTTTTTAAAGAAAAATACAGTTATTAGTTCAAAGAGTGTAATAAATAAAAAACAAGGGGAACATCATGTTAGCGTTATTTAAAGCGGAATTTATTCGTTACCGGAAATGGGCTGTTTTATTACTGATTATACAATTAATGCTTTGGTTATACCTGAGTAAAATAAGTGATTTACTTGATGCTAATAATGCCAGAGTTACTGTAATACAGTTATTATTGTTATTCAGTAGTTTTGCATTCGGTTTGATGCAAATGTATCTTCATAAGCGAAAAAATCACTGGACTCAATTACTACAACGTCCACTTGTTAGTGGAAAAATTTATATTTCGCTTGCTGGGGCAGCTATTGCAAATATACTTATTGCAGTATCTTTAGCTTGGTTATTAGTGGTAGCTTGCCTCGATAACTTCACAACGACTGTAGTGGACCATCGTCATTATGCTTTTGTGTTTTTTAGTGCAGGAAAATCAATAATAGCTTATCTATTAGGTAGTTTTATTATGCTAAGTGCCAGTCGTGGTGCTGTTATGTTAGTTATATTGTTGTTAGTTTTTATTGTTCCAGTAAACCAAAGCTTAGTTTTTATTTTTTCCTCGATATTAGTCATTATCAGCTACCTAGGTTATTTAAATTTCATTTCATTTAAAGCAGATTTTTCTCAACATCCAAAGTCTGGAATTTCTGCTTTTTTGATGGCTGTGCCAATGCAAATGATGACGGTTTATTTATTGGTTATTTCTGCTGTGATTTTTTATCATATTCCTCTGGCCATTATTGGTGAACATCCAGCATTAGAGCAGAAAGAAGGTACTTATGAATATTGGCGAAAATCCATATCTCAAGAAGAACGTATTAGCTACTTACTGAAAGATATCGAGAATGAAAATATAAAGTGGTATGGCAAACAAGCCGAGTTAGCTCAGTACAATGTTATTAACACTGAGATAATAGATTTTGCTAAAATAGGGCAGCTGCACTCTAGTGATAAACAATATAGTCTGAGCCATAAGAGCAGTCAAAGTTTATGGGTATTCTCTCACGATAAAATGATGCTGCAAGGCACTGACCAAAATTCAGGTCAAATTATCGGTTGGCTAGGTCAGCAGGGATTTATCGATAATATTGAGACGGTATCAAGCGAAGATCGCTTTACTAAAGTCCCTTACCTTTTACAGGATAAATTCATCGTTACAGATCAGGTTATTTTTCTGGTAGATTTCAATGAAAAAACACTCTCATTAAAGAATGAAATGTATGGGAATGAATATTTAGTAGGGTTGCCTCAGTTCAATAAAAGCCATGTTACTCTTGTTAGCAATGAAAAAACTTATTTGTTTGAACTAGAACAGTTTTTCGAAGAGCTTGAACTTGCTGTGCCAGTTTATGAATTGCCTCATCCAGCTAACTTAGATCAAATAAGTTTAATTGAAAGTTACCGTTTGGTAGATGGTTTCATTTTAAACTATTTAGGGTATAACTATCATGGTTTTGATCGACCTGGTGCAGAAGTATTTTACGCACAATTAGAAGGTCCATTGGACAAAATTTATAGTACTGAATTTGAACAACATAGCTTCCCAGACATTATTCGCCATTTGGGCTATATAGCTTCTCCTTTGTATTATCCGCTCTATCGCTCATTTTTTCATATAGGGGAATCTACGGCAATAATGAAAAATTCCGTAGTTGAAATTTACGCAAGGAAAATGCCGTTGTCAGTGAATATCAGTGTGATATTTTTACAGATACTTTGTACATTAATTGTTTTCTTGCTGGTAAGCCGTAGTCGCTTGGGTAGGAATAAACAGTTAGGTTGGACCGTTATGACGGCTATGGTTGGTTTACCAGCATTGATTAGTTTCTTTTTATTGAACAAGGTTGGTGATATTTCATTTAAACGCGAAAAACCGCCCGTTCAACTTTAAGCACAAATATTTTGTATGAAAATAAATAGCTGCATTAATTTTATTGGTTAGTAAACAAGCTATCACTTTGATGTACTCAGGCAAAGTGATAGCGAAAATTCTTTTAGTTGTAGTTTATTATTTACCAATACAAAATGATGAGAATATTTGTCCTAATAAATCATCGTTGGTAAATTCTCCAGTGATTTGATTAAGCGCTTGTTGGCAAAGCCTTAGTTCTTCAGCCAATATTTCACCAGCAACATAAGACTCTAATTGCTCTAAACCAACCTGCAGATGTTGATGTGCTTGTGCTAAAGCAACAAGATGACGACGACGAGCCATAAACCCCCCCTCTGTGCTACCCTGATAGCCCATAATCGACTTTAAATGATCTTTAAGCGCATCTATACCTTCTCCAGTAACAGCGGATAGGGTAATCAATGGCTGGTTATTATTTTCGCTATAACCTGTAGTTACTTGGCTAATATCAGCTTTATTTCTGATCACAGTTACCGCTATATTTTTAGGAAGTTTTTCAAAAAATTCTGGCCAAACCGATTGAATATTCAAATTATTATCTGTTGAAGAGTCTTGCATTAATAATACTCTGTCGGCTTTTTCTATTTCTTGCCATGCTCTTTCAATGCCTATCTGTTCAACTTTATCGCCACTTTCTCTTAAACCAGCGGTATCAATTATGTGCAAAGGCATACCATCAATATGTATTTGCTCAGATAATACATCTCGAGTAGTCCCTTCAATATCAGTAACAATCGCGCTTTCTTTGCCGCTAAGTGCATTAAGTAAACTTGATTTACCCGCATTTGGGCGACCAGCAATAACTACTCTCATTCCTTCTCTAATTATGCTGCCTTGTTGAGCTTGTTGTTGAACAACTTCAACTTGAGTGATAATTTTTTTAAGATTAGTGACTATTTTTTTATCCGCTAGAAAGTCTATTTCTTCTTCAGGAAAGTCGATGGCTGCTTCAACATACATTCTTAGATGAATAGTATCTTCTACCATTTGGTGGATAAGCTTAGAAAAATCACCTTGTAATGAGTGCAGTGCACAACGCGCAGCTTGTTCTGAGCTGGAATTAATCAAATCAGCAATAGCTTCCGCTTGAGTAAGGTCTAATTTGTCGTTTAAAAAGGCTTGTTCGCTAAATTCACCCGGTTTAGCCATTCTTATTTTTGGCTGAGATAATATTTCTTTAAGCAACATGTCGAGAATTACTGGCCCACCATGACCTTGTAATTCAAGTACATCTTCACCTGTGAATGAATTTGGTGCTTTGAAATAAAGCGCTATACCTTGGTCTAATGTTTGTTGTTGTGAATCATAGAAAGGCAAGTATTCTGCTTTTCTTACCTCAGGTAACTTTCCTAATATTATTTGAGCTATATTTTTAACCTCAGGCCCTGAAATTCTGATGATACCAACGCCACCTCTTCCGGGAGCTGTAGCTTGTGCTGCAACGGTTTCTTTCAGACTTGGTAAAATATTTTGTGTTGTCATTTATTTTTCACAATCATGGTTACTGACTAAATTAGCTGCATTATAAACCTTTCGTTGAATGGATGGTATGGCTAGTTAAAAAGGGAGGGTGGTGAAATTTTAGGTAAAAAAAAGACGACTTGATGTCGTCTTTTAATTATTTATCCGAAGATATTATTTACTTTTTTCTAATTTAGCTTTTGCTAAACCAGAAAAGATAATTTTCATTTGTACAATAGAAATCAAATTACTTATTAACCAGTATAATACTAATCCTGATGGGAACCAGAAGAAGAATACGGTAAACATGACTGGCATGTATTGCATGATTTTTTGCTGCATTGGGTCTTGTATGGTCATAGGTTGCATTTTCTGCATTACATACATACTAACCCCCATCAATAATGGCAGAATATAGAAGGGATCTTGTGCTGATAAATCTTGCAACCATAAAGCAAATGGAGCATGACGAAGTTCAACACTTTCTAAAAATACCCAATATAGCGCTAAGAAAATAGGCATTTGGATGATTAATGGTAAACAGCCACCTGCAGGGTTAACTTTTTCTTTACGGTACATTTCCATGGTTGCTTGAGACATTTTTTGGCGATCATCACCATATCGTTCTTTCAGCTGTGCCATTTTAGGTGCTAAATCACGCATTTTAGCCATTGAAGTGTATTGTGCTTTCGTTAATGGGTACATAGCGCCTTTAACGATTAAGGTGATAATAATGATTGCTACCCCCCAGTTAACCACAACTGATTGGATCATGATTAATAAAGCAAACAATGGCTGACTGATCATCCATAAAAAACCATAATCGATAGTTAAATCTAAATTTTCTTCAATTTGCTCCATAGCATCTTGATCTTTAGGTCCAACATAAAAAATAGTTGATGCTGTGCTTTCTGTATTAGGTTCAATTATTACAGCAGGGGCTTTGAAACCAATAACAGCTTCTTGATTATTTGAATAATTAGAATAAAGTTGGTTTACATCATTTTTGTTTGGTACCCATGCTGAAACAAAATAATGTTGAAGCATTGCTACCCAACCACCGTTAGTGCTTAGGTTTAAGTTAGCATCAGCAATATCATCAAATGAATATTTTTCATAAGGATCTTCAGACGTTGAATATGCAGCACCTCTATAGGTTGGTAATATTCCAGAAGATTCACCAGTGCTAAGCGTTGATTGTTTTAATTGCGCGTATAATTGCACACTTGCAGAAGTAGCCGAGTTATTGCTAATAATATAATCAACATTGACGGCATAACTTGTTGGTTTGAACGTAAAACGTTTAACCACATTTAAGCCGTTTTCAGCGTTATAACTTAAATCAATAATTAATGGTTGGTTATCAGTTAATTCATAAGCATTAGTGCTGACTGAATACAATGGACGACCAGGAATTATTCTATCTAATCCTTGTGCACCGGTTAAACCACTTTGTGCAACGTATTTATTGTGACCATTTTGCATAATAGTAAAAGGAATACCATTACCTTGTTCAGTGTCGTAATTAAGTAACTTAACTTCAACAATGTCACCACCTTTAGGGTTTATCTTTAGTGATAAAACATCAGTTTTTACTGAGATAAGTTTTTCACTAACAGCAGTATTCGTTATTAAGGGAGAAACTTGTTGAGAAGATTCAGGGATAAAATCACCATTTGAATCCACAACAGATGTTGTTTGAGTTTGTACAGGCTGAGTTTGTACAGGGGCATTATCTAGTTGCCATTGGCTAAATAGCAAATAAGTGACAACCATAAGCGCAATAAACAAAAAACTGCGTTGAGATTCCATAAGATTTATTTCTCTTTTTTTGATGGTGGCACGGGATCTTCACCTCCCGCATTTAATGGATGGCATTTTAGTATACGTTTGCTTGCTAACCAACAACCTTTTAACACACCAAAGCGATTTATTGCTTCAATGGCATAAAAAGAGCATGTTGGAGAGAACCGGCAATTGTTGCCAAGTAGTGGGCTAAGCCAGCGCTGGTATGCCTTTACGAAAGCAACAGCTAGCTTTTGTGGCGTTGAATTATTTTTCGCCATATTTTTTCTAATTGTTTTCTAATTTCGGCATTTTCAAGCTGATCGGTACCTGATTTCACCATAACAACCAAATCTATGTTGGGTAAGTCATGTTGATGTAGTCGAAAGCTTTCTCTTATTTGTCGTTTTATACGATTTCTTTGAACAGCTAATTTAACTCGTTTTTTAGCAATAGCTAATCCTAAACGATTACGTCCATCTGGATTTTTACTAATAAGAATAGTTATGTGGCTAGAGCCAAAGCGAAGAGGTTTGGAAAATACAGATTGAAAGTGACCGGGAGTCAACAAACGCGACTCCCGATTAAATTCATAATTAACCATGATGGTTAACAGATCTCTTAATTAAGATTAAAAAAGAGATTATGCGCTAAGGCTTGCACGGCCTTTAGCACGACGACGTGAAATTACTGCACGACCGTTTTTTGTAGCCATACGTGCACGGAAACCGTGGTTGCGTTTACGCTTTAATACACTAGGTTGAAATGTTCTTTTCATTACGCTAATCCGTCTGTTG
>Ga0209292_1002967_pt1 | contig 19002 bp, 16 predicted proteins | sample GOMGulsemesocosm_2_FD_184634 | JGI IMG/M metagenome (GOLD analysis project Ga0209292, IMG submission 184634) | Methane-oxidizing microbial communities from mesocosms in the Gulf of Mexico - GOM9C Gulf of Mexico (SPAdes) (version 2) | ecosystem: Environmental > Aquatic > Marine > Cold seeps... | reverse complement strand
AAAAATATATTAGATTTTACAATTACAGACGTTTGCATTCAGCTAACGATTATTTAACACCAGTTCAAAAAGCAAATGAAATGAAAAAAGTGGCTTAATATCTCTCCAAAAAAACTTGACCACTATTATCACTGGATTTTGCCATTCTTGTGAGAAGTTCAATCTTCTCATCATGGTCAGGATCGACAGCCTTATTCACACTACGTTTTTGATAGCTATAAAAATTATTACGTTTAACACCCAATAGTCGACACATTAAATCGACAGGCCAGGTCTTCTTATTTTGGGCAATAAATGAGTACTTTATTTCATTTCTTTGGCAAAGAAGACCGTCGCTTTTTTTAATATTTCTCGTTCCATTTCAAGACGTTTAACCTGAGATTTTAACTTTCTAATTTCATCCTGTTCAGGTGTTAGTACGCCATTACCACGGAATGCGTGCCCATCACCTTGTTCATGCTCTTTTATCCAACGGCTTAGAACATTAGGGTTAAGCCCTAAACTTTTAGATGCTGCTGTACGGGTATAATTTTGTTCAAGAACCAAGTTAATTGCATCGAGCTTGAATTCTTTTGAGTATTTTTTTCTAGCGGTCATTTTATTCTCCAGTTAAGTTATTATCTCTTAATTGGGTTGGTCGAATCAATTAGACCACGTCATTGCTTATGTTCACAGGATGGTATGAACATGTGTTCTAATTCGTTTTTTCTCGCTACAAAATAGATCTCTTAAATAATGGAACTGGTATAAATCACGACACAAAATGGTATCTGTACCTCTAAAATAAAAATTCTCAACTCTAACTGATAAAATATTATTGTTCCAATTTGTATTTCTTGCTGTAAATGGTGGATATATCAAAAACTTAGAATCATTCAATGACAAAGTTGATGTAAAAATAGTTCCATATCAACGTTGGCCACAGATATTTAAATACTTATATACAGCGTAACCAAATTGAATTGTAACGTCATGGCAAATAGGTTTGTGGGCAGCCTAGTAGACGTTTACGGTTCAGAAATTAAAGAGTTTTTAGATGGATATAAAATTAATTATCGTTATTGAAAATTGTATTTATCGAGAAGGGATAAGTCATTTTTTGATGCAAGAACATGAATTTTCGTTGTTATCTATTTACACCCCTTGTGAGGTGTCGAGCCAACAAATCGGCGCCGATGATGCAGATGTACTGGTCGTTGATCATAATATTTCTTACTTTATGGATTCGTTAGTCCAAATTAAACTTAAGAGACCGCTATTAAAAATTGTGATGGTGACTTATAGCAATTGTGACGATCACTTGTCTGCATGCATATCTGCTGGCGTAGAAGGAGTCATTACTAAGAGTGACAGTATGAATGATCTAAAAAATTGTATCATCAGTGTCCATTCTGGGCATATGTATTATCCAGCTCACTTTTGTCAATATATGCAGCGCTACGGTATATCACATAACACCAATTCTAGCACTGATGTACTGCTTGAGATGAGGCTAACATTGCGACAAGTGAAGGTAATGAAATTAATTGAGCAAGGCCATTCTAATAAAAAAATTGCACAAACGCTAAACATAGAATTGTCCACCGTGAAAAACCATGTGCATCATATTTTAGAAAAACTTCAGGTTAAAAATCGTTGCGAAGCAGCATCAGTATTTCGTCGAAACGTAAATTTTCATCCTTAAAATAGGGTTTAATGTTTGAAGCATTAACTATTAAGTGCGGCGTCGAAATTAGGTAGCGCAACAACATCACCGGCAAGCATGTTATCGATATGAATGTCGCCAATCCGAACTCTTACCAGTCTTAATGTGGCAAAGCCTACAGCAGCCGTCATTTTTCTTATCTGACGATTTTTCCCTTCACACAAAGTGATAGAGATCCAACTAGTCGGGCCGTGTCGCTGATCGCGGATTTTACGGCCACGGGTGGGCAGTTGAGGCTCGCTGTCTAGCTTGAACGCTTTACAAGGCAGGGTTAAATATTTAGTCCCATTAATGCCAATCTCCACCCCATTTTGAAGCTGTGACATTGCTTCTCCAGTAATCGCTCCATCAACTTGTACGTAGTACTCTTTTTCTATCCCTTTGTCTCTGACTTTGTGGCTCATCATACCGTCGGTCGTGAGTAACAATAAGCCTTCTGAGTCGTGATCTAATCGGCCAATCGCCATTGTTTTATCGGGGAAGTTAAATAGCTCGCCTAACAGATGTTTTTTCTTTCGTGATTCTGGTACAAACTGACTTAAATAGCCATATGGTTTAAATATTTTGAAGTGCTGGTCATTTTTTGTTGGCTCAGCGAGCTCTTTTAAACTGGTTGGATTATTGGTTGGCATTAAAGAAAGCTTTGATTGTAAAGTCTCAGAGGTATTGCATTATAGCGTTAGTTTTAGTCAGATGCACTGCGTCTGCATGTGTTATGGGCATAGTATTATAGGCATAGTGGTACGGTTAAGGGAAACGGACCACCATCGATCGCTGACAACTTATTTGTCTGTGGGGAAATATGGGAAACAAACTTTATAAACAGCGATGGCATGCAGATAGTTGGATAAAATAGGTGCCTCCAAAATCAACGAAGCCCAGAATAAATCAGGGCTTATCTCAATTTCATGAAACTGATAGTTGATTTAAATGTCGATTAGAACATTTCGTTTGGCAGCGCCATTAAAGTGCTAACACCTGATTGGACAGCGCCAATATGTGCCTTTTGACGTGGCAAGATCCGAGCAAAGAAAAACTGTGCAACCGCTAGCTTATTCTCAAAGAACGGATTGTCATCAGTTTGTTGCTCGGTTACCGCTGATATCGACATCAAACACCACATATAAGCAAATGAGGTGTAACCAAAGGCATTAAGGTAATCAACCGCGTTACCATTAAGTTCATTACCGTCTGACGCCCGACTCAAGATCACATCAGTAATCTGTTGTAATTGCTCAAGCGAGCCACTTAATTCGTTAACCATTACCGCCAAACGGCTATTATCGGCTAATGCGCCAGCATTAAACTCGCTGACGAACTCTTGGATCTCTTGGGCAAACACGGCAAAATCTTGACCTTGATTAGCGGCGACTTTACGACCAATCAAATCAAGGGCTTGAATTCCATTGGTGCCTTCATAAATTTGCGCAATTCGAACATCACGAACCAATTGCTCCATGCCCCATTCACGAATAAAGCCATGACCGCCGTAGACCTGCTGGCCTAACACGGTAGATTCAAGTCCTAAATCGGTGAAAAAGGCTTTAGCAACGGGTGTTAACAACGCAACTAACGAATTGGCTTTGGCCACAGATACTTGGTCATCACTAAACTTAACAATGTCTAATTGCTTGGCAATATATAAAGAAAATGCACGACTGGCTTCATTATTGGCACGAATAGTTAACAGCATCCGACGCACGTCACCGTGAACCACAATTGGATCAGCAGGTAATGATGGATCTTTTAGGGCGCCAACACCACGACTTTGTAGACGCTCTTTAGCGTACTCTGCCGCGCCTTGGTAAGCCATTTCACCACAACCAATACCTTGAATACCAATTGACAGGCGTTCGTAGTTCATCATAGTAAACATGCAAGCGAGCCCTTTACCCGCTTCACCAACCAAATAGCCTTGAGACTGATCGAAATTCATCACACAAGTCGCAGAGGCTTTGATGCCCATTTTGTGCTCTATAGAGCCACAAGTCACATTATTAGCTGTCGTTAGCTCGTCATTTTCAACGTTAATTTTAGGCACTAAAAACAGCGAAATGCCTCGAGCTCCGGGAGCTGCGTCTGGTAATTTAGCCAGTACTAAATGAATAATGTTTTCATTTAAATCTTGATCACCACCGGTAATAAATATTTTGGTGCCGCTAATTTGGTAACTGCCATCACCATTTGGAACAGCTTTAGTTCTGATTAGCCCTAAATCAGTACCACTATGTGGTTCGGTCAAACACATCGAAGCTGCCCAACGGCCGCTGTATAACGAGGGTAAATATTGAGCTTTAAGCTCGTCGCTACCATGGGCATTAAGAGCTAAACAAGCACCCGAAGATAACGCTGGGTACAAGGCAAATGAGCAGTTTGCGGCATACATCATTTCATCAAATAAAACCCCCAACATTTTCGGCATACCCATGCCACCAAAATCGGGGTCGCCACACAAACCACTCCAACCGCCTTCAGCAAAGGTCTGGTAAGCCTCTTTAAAGCCTGCTGGCGTTGTTACTACGCCATCATGCCACTGGGCACCTTCTTCATCACCACTGCGATTTAACGGCGCAATAAGTTCTGACGCTAACTTACCTGCTTCTTGTAGAATAGCTTCAGCGGTATCAATATCGACTGCATCATTTAATTTTGGGATGCCTTGCCACAAAGTCGAGACATCAAACACCTTATTTAATAAAAAACTCATGTCACTAAGGGGTGGCTTAAATTCAGTCATTAGGTTATTCCTTAATTTGTTAGACGTTAGGGTAAACACCCCTTTAAAACAGATGTTTTAATTTATACCAGAATATCTATCAAATGTTAACAACTGATATTAACTATTTAGTCTAACTCACAATTATTCCCCTAAATATTATCGACGTAAAAACTAAAAAAGCCCGTTGCAATGCAACGAGCTTTTTATAAAACGACTTAACTAACTAATAATTTTCAATAGATTACTATAGTGATTCATTAATTTCAGTTAATACCTTAGCTGGGACAGACGCTTGAGTGATAGGTCGTCCGATCACTAAATAATCGCTGCCGGCTGCTACCGCCTCAACGGGGGTCATAATGCGTTTTTGATCGCCAACGGCACTGCCTGCAGGTCTAATCCCAGGCGTGATCAAATTAAACTCCTGCCCCAGTACAGCTTTAAGACGACTAGCTTCTTGTGCTGAACAAACTACGCCATCAAGTCCACATTCTTTGGTAAGAGTAGCTAATTTGGTCACATGCGCTGCCAAGGATGTCTCAACACCAATTAATGCTAACTCCGACTCTTCCATACTGGTCAATACCGTCACTGCAATCAGCAATGGGGCTTTATCGCCATAAGGTTCTAATGCTTTAACCGCTGCTTTCATCATGTTAGCACCGCCGGTCGCATGAACATTAACCATCCACACGCCAAGCTCCGCAGCTGCAGTCACTGCTTTAGCAACCGTATTAGGAATATCGTGAAACTTTAAATCTAAAAAGACATCAAATCCCATGCCAACCAATATTTTGACAAATTCTGGGCCAAAATAGGTAAACATCTCTTTGCCTATTTTTAAACGACAGCTGTCTGGCGAGATGCTCGCGACAAAGTCTAATGCCTGTTGTTGGTTGTCAAAATCAAGCGCCACCACAACTTTTGATTGGTTACTCATTGTATTCCTCTATTTTATCTAATTACTAACTTGGGTATATATAATTCCAATTTCATTACAATGGTGATCCTTTTTCACGGTTAAAACAGATCACTTAAATAATGGAATTGGTATAACTGGAAATCGCCAACAATCATCAAACTGTATAAGCGCTAATCTCCGTCGATGCCACGAATGGGCTTGATCACGCCCCATGCCAAACAAGAAGGGCATTGCCAATGGATATTTTTAGCTTCAAAACCACAGCCGCGACAACGGTAGACAGGTTTTAGTTTTAACTGCTCACCAACCAGCAAGTTTAAGTGTTGTAAACTCTCTTTAGCTCGACCATCTTCGGCGTCACTTAATTGATAATTCATCAACTCATAAAAACCTTTAATACTGGGTTTATCTACTAAGTGATCGGTAATTTGTTGTTCAACTTGCTGTTGCGATAACTGCGGCCGCATTATCGCAATTTTTGCCAACAATGTCGCGATGCCGGCACCTTTTTCTAGCGCATCATCTAACTTTAACAATAATGTCTCTTTTTGGTCGCGCCGTTGATAACACTCAATGAACAGCGGTAGTACTTCGCGAAAATAATCGATGTCTTGCCCCAAAAGCTGATCCAGTAATAATTGACAGTCGGTCAGTTTATTACTATCGAGGTAAACTTGCGCTATCGCCAACCGCGCTCGGATGCAATTTTCGTCTGTTTGCAGTGCTTGTTTTAAATACGACAAACTGGTTGTCTGATCGTCACTGCTTTGCGCCAATTCACAATAAAAATGAGCCAGTGCTACCTTAACAGCCACCTGCCCGCGGTTAACAAGCTGTTTGGCAACTTCTACCGCTTTTTCCCACTCTTTGGTCGATTGATAAATTGACAGCAAATGACCCAACGACTTATCACCATAAGTATCACTGCTCGATAAATCAGAAAAAATATCAACACAGCGATCAATCAGTCCGGCCTGCAAATAATCATGGGCGAGTTCGAATAAGGCCGTTTCGTGGTGTTCAGGTGGTAAAGATGGTCGGGCTAGTAAGTTTTGGTGAACTCGAATTGAACGGTCAATCTCGCCGCGTTGCCTAAATAGTCGCCCCAAGGCAAGATGAGTTTCAATAGTGTCTTGATCGACTTCAACCAAAGCAATAAATTGATCAACGGCTTTATCAGGCTGGTCTGATAATAAATAATTGAGTCCGGCAGAATAACTTTTAGAATAGTCTTTAACATCGCGTTGATGTTGATGACCAGCACTGCGCCGGCCCATATACCAACCATATGCTGCCGCAACAGGCAGCAAAAGAAACAGCAGTTCAAGCATTAGTCAGCAGTTTTTCCTTTTGCTGCGCCACGTCTTTTTCAGCTTTAGTTAACTTTTTAGTGGTCGATTTTAATTTAAACTTAAGGCCGATATATAATGAATAGAAAATACACCAACACAGCAAAAATCCAGATAAAAAGGCCGCCCCGATCACGGTGCTGACATTAAATGAACCTTGAGCAATTAAATAATTAATTGACACCATATCGGTATTACTTGAGCTAAAAATTATCGCAGCGGCAAAAAAGACCACAACGATCAAGGTAGCAATAATTGTTTTCATGGACACTCCTGTGATCTATTTTCGATTAATTGACTTCATTATCTAAGAAAACAGTAAAAATCGCTAGCAAAGAATATGATTTCTTTATGGTTGTAAGCAATGCGCCAACAAGGATCAACTTATAATTTAGATACAATTAATTTAGACGGCGCAGCCCAATCTGTCAAAGATTCATATGATAGATCCAAATCTACTTAAAGCAATGCAACAATTGTTGCAACATAACCCAAGAAGTTTATAATTTGGTGAATGGCGTACTCTTACCTGTTTATCCTCGCTAGCAAGTTAATTAATGCGATTTGTATGACACTGGAGATTAAATAGTGAAACTTTATTTATCTACATTATTAGTTTCCTTGTTAATATCATTTAATGTAAAAGCACAACCAAGCGCCTTTACACTAAATACTTGGCTCCCAGCCACAGAACGATTAAATAGCCCCTTACTCGATCCGCAGCAATTGATTAGCGCCGTCTTCAAACAGATGAACATGGAATTGCTCATTGTTAATAAACCTGCTGAACGTTCAATCCGCGAAGCTAATAGTGGTATAGCTGATGGTGAATTTATGCGAATTTCAAACATTCACGACCTATATCCCAATCTGATAAAAGTATCGCCTGAGATTGGACAAATGAACTTTGTGGTTTTTTCTAAATTGGAGAACATCGACTTATCTGCAGGATGGCAAGGACTTACGAGTTACAAAATTGGCTATGTTATGGGCTGGAAAATTATCGAGAAAAATATTGCTAGTTTTAAACATACCTTTTCAGTTGGAAATGCCGCGACATTATTCTCGATCCTTTCTGCAGATCGTTTTGATGTAATCATTTACGAGCAGAGCCGAGGATTAAAAATAATTAAACAGTTAGGTATTATGAATGTAAACGCCAAGTTACCGGCTCTGTCATCACAAAAAATGTATTTATTTTTACACAAAAAACATCAAAAATTAGTGCCACAAATAAGCCAGACTATCAACGCGATTAAAGCCAAGGCTAAAATTCACTTAAACTAGCCCCACAAAACAAACTGGCACAATAAAATAAACAGATTATATTACCAGCCCTATCATACTACTTAATCAGTACAATACTGCCGACGTTAATTACGCGGCTCATGCTTTGCTGACGCTTAACTCCCCTTACTCGGGCTCTCTACTGCTTACATGGCCTTATCAAACAAAAGACTTCAGTCTGGCTACCGATTTACTAACGCATTGCCTGTCTCTGAATTTTATACCATTTGCACTAAATAATTGCCCACTTGTGCAAGTTAAAATCAACAATAACTGTGTTGCTCTCAATCCCAATAGCCAGCTATTGCTCAATCGAGCGCCTTGTTCTCGTTAATTTTTTCGAAGCACAACAAGATCACATACTTAATGCAAATGGTATTACTAATTGAAGTGATAGATGAAGAGAGGTGAAATGAAGTTCAGTACTAACTAAGTTAGTAAGACAATCGATACTACAAATTATATAACTAATCGGAACCTTTGAATGTAATTACATTGTCGGTAAATGTAGTAAAGCGTAAAGTCGACTTAAAAAGGATAACAATCGAGTGACGAGGCAATGCAATCGACGTGGGTCAATCTGCAATCTGGTCAATTGATAATACAATTGGCTATTATTGGCCAAATTAGCAAAACAAAAAAGCAGCCCGAAGGCTAATGCCGATCAGTTAAGCGATTAAAAGCTTGATTTATCGGCAGATGAGATCAGAATCCAGTGATTAATATCATTGGATTTTTTTTATGCAACTCTCAACAGCTCTTTCTTTAGTCAGCTCTAATAATGTTACTGAATTTCAAAATTTAACAGAAATCCTTTCTCCTGAAATCATTAGTGCAGGCCTTAAAGAGCACGGGGTTGCTACGATTAGAAAACGTAAACTCCCGATGGAAAATATGGTGTGGGCTGTCATCGGCATGGCGCTATTTCGTAAATTCCCAATGCGTCAACTGCTGAACCAGCTTGATATAATCCTACCTAGCGGCATGCCATATGTGGCCTCAAGTGCGGTTACTCAAGCGAGAAAGAAACTAGGTAGCAAAGTCATCGAATCTGTGTTTTTGCAGACGCAAAAGCAATGGAATCATGACGCTGCTCATGGGGAGTGGTGTGGTCTCAATCTATTAGGCGTTGATGGGGTAGTGTGGAGAGCGCCAGATACCAATGAGAATAATAAAGAGTTTGCTAAAACAGGCACACAGTATGGCAAGGCAAGTTATCCTCAAGTTCGAATGGTTTGTCAGATGGAGCTAACCAGCCATTTATTAACCAACAGTGTTTTTGATAGCGTTGAAGTAAACGAAATGAACCTAGCATTAGGACTAATTGAAGGAACGCCAGATCATAGTCTGACATTATTCGACCGTGGATTTTATTCCTTAGGCCTGTTACATCGCTGGCAAAGCGCTGGTGAAATGAGGCATTGGCTAATGCCACTCAAAAAGAACACTCAATATGAAGTGGTTAAGAGCTTTGGAAGACAAGACAAATTAATTCAGTTAACAACGACACCTCAATCACGAAAGAAATTTCCAGAATTGCCAAAGACAATGCACGCACGACTTATAACAAAAACAATAAAAGGAAAAGATGTCCAAATACTGACTTCAATGATTGACCCAATGCGCTTTCCGCCAGCTGACATTGTTGATTTATATGCTCATCGATGGGAGATTGAATTAGGCTTTAGAGAAATGAAACAATCCTTGTTGGATAATCGGTTTACGTTGCGTAGTAATCAGCCAGAGCTTATTAGACAAGAGCTGTGGGGGATATTATTGGCTTATAATCTAATACGCTATCAGATGGTGTTAATGGCCAAGTCTCTTGATGGTATCCACCCAAATCAATTGAGCTTTCACGGCGCCTCGATGCACATTATTCACGAGTTAACACAACTGTCATTTTGCACGCCCGGAAACATTCCTAAGTACACTATGGATATTACTAAATCAGCAAAGCAGTTTGTATTACCTGGTAGGCGGGAAAGATGGTATCCACGGGCTTTGAAGTGTTCAAAAGATAGGTATCCTATTAAACGAAAAAATGCCGTTCACCTTAAATGAACGGCATTAGCTTATAAGCGGCTTTTTGTTGAGCACTAACAATATTTAGATAATTAATTGGTTCGAAAAGAGCGATACTAAAATAGCTTAAGGGTAGGGCCAGCGTGCCCGTCACTCTACTTTTTAATGTTGTATTAACTGTTGTACCATCGACAATCACCGTCAAAATTAAGGCGACGTCAATGGCGAACAACAGTGCTTTAAATAGCGTTATTTGGCGATAAAATCAATTATCCAGCTTGTTACTTTGTCTTGATCAGTATGTTGCTCAAGTGAAGCTTTAGCGCTGTTATAAATAAGCTCACCGAAAATCGTGCGCCGCATTTCAATCAATGCATCGGCATACTCTAAAGTGAATTCAATATGCCCTTGAATGCTTAAAATATGATTATCAATCACCATCAATGCATTAGGGCACCGTTCGCTACTGGCCAGAATAATCGCGCCATCGGGTGGTACATAAACCTGATCTTGATGGCTCGATTGAATCGAAAAACTCATGTCGTTTATGCCATAGGCTTTAGCATGCTCGTTTAACGTATTGGTATGTACGCCAACACACCAGCCAATATCCGCTTTACGCGTTTTACCGCCAAGCGCTTCGGCTACTAACTGGTGACCAAAACAAATGCCGATAAGCTTTTTTTTATGTGCATGTAAAAGACGAATGAACTCTTTAAGCTCATTTATCCACGGCACATCGTCATACACACTCAATTTGCTGCCAGTGATGATGTAAGCGTCTACGTCATCGATGTTTTGCGGATACTCACCAAAGTGTGTTTCGTATGCTATTGTTTCAATTGAGGGATCCACCTTATGCAGTTGGTTACGAAACATGGCTGGATAGTCACCAAAGTCACGAACGAACTCGTCTTTAAGGGTATCAATATTTAAAATAGCTATTTTCACCGAAGAACTCCTACTTATGCCATCAACTTCAAATGATACGATTTAGCGCGGGTCAGTTGATCATAACCAAGCGACGATAATGTTTCACCGCGACCGGTATTTTTAACGCCTGTCCATGGCAAAGCAGGATCAAGGTAATCACATCGGTTCATAAACACGGTGCCGGTTTCTAACTGATCGCCCATGCTTAATACCGCTTGATGATCTTTGGTCCAAATTGAAATGGTCAAGCCTAAATCACTGTCGTTCATTAATTCAATTGCTTGCGCATCATCTTTAACACTCATAATGCCAACAACTGGGCCAAAACTTTCTTCGGTCATTAGCGACATACTATGGTCAACATTTGTTAGTACTTGCGGCGCTAAATAGGGTCCATCGGCTTTCGCGTTATCAAATTCAGTTTGATCTATCCATGCTTTAGCACCTTTGCTTACGGCATCTTCTATTTGCTTACGAACCCAGTCTGCGGCACCCGCTTTGACTACCGGCCCTAAGCTGGTTGAAAGATCTAACGGATCTCCTAAACGATACTGCTTAACTTGTGCAACATATTGGGTAACGAATTGTTCAAACAACGACTCGTCGACATAAATCCGCTCGATACCACAACACGATTGGCCCGAGTTAAAGAAGGCACCGTCTACTAATTGTTCAACGGTATAGGCCAAATCTGCGTCGGAACGAACATAGGCCGGATCTTTACCACCGAGCTCTAAACCAAGACCAATAAAGGTGCCAGCAGCTGCATTTTCAATGTGCTTACCCGCACCAACAGATCCAGTGAAACAAACAAAATCAACATCGCCACTTGCCACTAAATCAGTGGTGCTTTGATGACTTAAAAACAGACACTGCAATACACCGTCCGGTAAACCTGCCTGTGCAAATGCTTTAGCAAAGTGCTCGCCTGTAAGCGGAGTTTGAGCCGAAGGTTTGAGCAAGACCGCATTGCCAGCCATAATCGCAGGAAACACCGAGTTTACAGTAGTCAGTAACGGAAAATTCCACGGCGCAACTGTTAGTACAACTCCGAGTGGATCACGACGAATAAATCGGTTGAATCCATCTTGCTTCTTTGGCACCACGTCTTTTAAAGCAGTAGGCGCAATATCGATCATGTGACGTGCACGCTCTGCAAGACCGCCTATTTCACCTGCGCCAAAAGCAATAGGTCGGCCCATCTGCCAACTGATTTCTTGGGCTATTTGTTGTTTATTGGTTTCGAAATATTGAACTGCTTTCTCGCAGATTTCAGCGCGTTGCGCTAAAGAGGTTTTTCGCCATTGTTTTTGCGCAGTACGAGCGACTTCAATCGCATTTTGAATTTGTTCGGCTTGTGCTAGATCTCGGGTTACATAAACTGAATTATCGACCGGTGATATTGTTGTTAACTTCGCATTAGACATTGTAGTGGATACTCCAGTATTTAGTGATGTTGCAAATTGATAGGAATTAATTTTGCTTTCTTATTTAGCACAACTATTACTTATACCTTATCTTGCGTACCACCAATTCAACAGAGCCAACCGAGATTTATCAATATAGCCAAAAGTACTGCTGTATATTACAGTTCCACCACAAAGCACTAATTAACTAAAGGGTAGCAGATCAAAACACTAGCAGAATAGGGCAGTGAACTAACATTCCCAATTACACGATTAGGCCAACATTACATAATATTTAGAGAGTTTAGTCGCAACGACATTGCTTCTAACATCGAGTATAGTGTTGGATGACAACTTCAGGTAAAAGACTTTAAACAATCATAAGAATTGAGGTCTGGTGCTAAAATACATAATAGGGCGCTTGCATCAAAATGCATAAATCTTCGTTAAAGGTCATCATATTACTAGGTAACAAATATAGCTGTATATAAAAACAGTTATATTTAGCTAATCGTAAAATAGGTACTTTTTAGAGGCTTTTTACAATAACGCTTATAATTACGACCATTTTAACGTGACGCTACGTGAAATCTGAAGCTTTAGCAGCATCCTAGGTTTGTAAAGTCAACGTAGGAGCATTTAAAAATATTGAATTGAACAAATATAATTTAATAGATATTTCATAATGAGGATTAAGATCAACCGTAACAATTAGTCATCATAATAAATCGGTTATTGCTTCAAACTAATCCCCATGACTAAGAACGAATCATTTCGACAGTTTATAAATAAATTAATACACGCTCCGTAAAAAGTATGGAGCTTAGCCATACAAAAACAATTTCACGCACAGAGCGCACGGTCACGAAAACTAAAACTTACTGCCGGGCAGAGGAATGAGTTTATTAAAAATGATCCAAGGCTAATCTTACAAAGTGAATTTTCTAAAAACATCCATGCAGCGTAGTAGGACCAAGGGGTTGTGTTTGCAAGTTTCGGCTGGACCAGTCCAGCGTTAGGCTTGGATTAACAACAATAGGATTTTTTAGTTATTATTACCAATAAATCCTATTTAACATAATATACATTATGCGCAGTTAGGTATTTATGTCTATGTGAGTACAACAGTGTAAAATTAACGGTTTTCAGAAATATCTCAACGTTTGTGAAATATTACAAATTGAGCCTACGTGAAATCTGAATATAGATGTGGCCCAAGTCTAGTCAGATGTTACATAGCGACGCATATATCTAAGATTTGAGCTCGGTAAATTAAATGCCTGAAGTTACTTAGTACCGATTAACTAACTTTGTGTCGCATATGCTAGGCAGTTAGTAATCTTAATTACATGACTAATGTAACGCTGGAGCTAAACATGGTTTGATTAATCACGACATCTTACTTTAGTGACTAGCTGATAATAGTTATTACACATGATAGCTAATTAACATTGGCGCTGTGATGATATCTAAAACTACGCCTGTCATGTAAGTCATGTAAGTCATGTCAGCTCAGTGCTGTTTACTTTATAAATCTGACAAGAACAATCAGGAACATTATCGAGTAGCCAAGGTAAATAAACTAGCTAAATGATTCAAGACTTATGTTACTGAGCAACCGGATAATTACTTACAGGTGTCTGGCGATTGGTGATTACAAAGCGGATAACTCGTTTGCCCATTCATTCTCGTGTCAAACAACACCGTGAATATCTCTATTGCTCATAATTAAACACATTGACTCACGCAAAGCACTAACCGTCGGTAGTTTACACGATAGCGTAAATTTCAGTGCGCGCTCTAATGACAGATTTGGTTAGTAGAGAACAAGTAACAGATTATTGGCCTTTTACTTCAAATGCCGATAATGTTACTTATCGGCATTAAATGATGTGACATTGATAGTTTGAACATAACCGATTATTTTTACTTGTCATCAGTTTTGATACCGACAATCTAGAAATAACTTATTAACTCTAGATATGTAACGGTATTACAAAATTAAGCTTGGCGTTAGTGCTGTTAGTGTTGAGTCGATTTACGTAAAACTCGGAATTTTATTATAGGTAAAATGCGATAAGCATTAACGACAATGACAATCTAAGATGTTGTTCAGCCATAGTTTAAACAGAGTAACCTTCTCTTCAACATCATGTCTGAGGGCTTAAAAATTAAAACTGCCCCGCCGCTACTGTTTACGTATCATGGATTACTTATCTATTTAAGCCCTGCTATCGAGTCTACATTTCGTTAATGCCCAAGCTTTTATCACTTGTTTCCTTTTAAAGCTAAAGAACCTGCATTTGTGTTTATTCATAGGAAATGGTTACTTTAATCCCCCTACCCTTTTAGAATCTACTCAATAATTTTGGTTTAGGTTTCTTGTGGATCGTGGTGATATTTTAACCGCCCTAAAGGACTAAGTAATTATTGGTTAAAATGTGTAGCGGATCCGAACCAACCATTGCGGACCACGTCAGGGCTCGCTGTTATATGCTGATAGTTCAGTCGATATGCCAAGGGTTAGATTTCTATTCCCCATTTCGTGCTAATTTGTCTAGAACTGTATTGAACTTTTAGAGGAGAGTATTGAACAATAGTAATATCGGCCAATAAATTTTGTGCCTATCTGTAGGTCGGTTAATCGTTTCATAAATCACCTCTTTACTTGCCTGAACCATAACTTTATTAATATTTTAAGCATAATACGCAAGTGCTATAAACGAACGTGGTTACACCGTACAACCTAAATTATTCTGATAATAAAAAGCCTCATTATAAAAATATCACTCTAAACTCAGTGTTTTATCAGTTTGATATATTTTAGCTGCTCTTGGTCAACATGCTTAACAATGAGTTGCTGTAAATAAGTCTTGGTTTGCTCGGTTGAAAATAATTCAACAACTTGAGCCAATCTTGCGCTGCCCGCCAAGTATTTAGACGACCAAAACCAATGAACTCGCCACTCATAAACTAATTCTGGCAAGTATTGAAGTAATGCCTAAGCTTTTAGCGACTTTATTTAATCGAAACCCTGGCCCAGAAACAGCGTCAACCCGCCCTAGTTTCAACATTTTTAGTGCTTGGACATGACGTTCAAGTTTTATACGTTGGTAAAAAGATTCGGAACCAATACAAGGACAACTAGTGCCACCGATAAGAGAAGTAACTCGCTTATCTTTAAGTTGTTGCAGTGTCGAAATAGGTGCCGATTTGGTCGACACAATGACAAAAGGCGTAAGAAATAGCGAAATAACAGGCAGCATCTTAGTGCTGCGCTCCCGTTTATACGTCATAAAGGTAAAATCAATACCGTTTGGTTTATCAATATCGTAAATAACCCGAGCAAGTGGCATTAAGCGGAAGCTAAAATGAATAGCCCCTTTTGATTGGCGTGCGACATGGCGTAATAGTTTAGGGTAGATACCATCAATCTTACCGTGTCGGTCTATATACGACCACGGTGGGTTGTCCATAAATGCAACAGTAAACCGTTCAATAGCTGTTGCATTAATACTAAATAACAACAAGGTAAAGCTTAAACCAATAAGCCCAAGTACTTTACCGTTCAATTTAGCCAAAAGTATGCAACGCCTGACTTTATAGCATAATAATGAGATAAGTTTTTTGATTATAGTCTCGCAAATCTAAAATACTACCAACTCCCTAGATAATAAATATATTGAGTTAGTAGGTCTCTGTGGATGGGTCAGAATGTCGGAATACCACATAGCTTGCTAAAAAATAATTACAACCCATGCCAACTAATACCCCACCACTAAACGCCAGTGGCATAATTACCCAAGCCGTTAACAAATAAAAACAGGCTATATTTAAAGCCCCGCTAAAGTGTACACACACCATGTGTTTTGCCCATTGCGTACCTGCATTACTGTGTACCCTACTTTTGAATGCGAATACTCGTTGGCCAAACCATGTAAATGCGGCCGCAAACCAAAAAGCAAATATTCGTGCCGTAATAGTTGCGTAGCCAAACTCAACAAGAAATTGAAAGAGAATAAAATCAACTAAAAAACCAAGACCACCGATTATGCAAAACTTGATGAATTGCCCCATTTATCACTTGTCCATCTATTCAAAAAACCAAGAATAACAAGCATCTTGTCGCTAAAACGTCAGTCAATAATGACCTTTTTTAGACTCCACTGAATTTAGTATGCCCCGATATTGAAATCGGAGAATTTTATGCAACTAGTCAAACCTAATACCAGTAACTTTGCGCAAGTCACCTTAAGTGTGCTGGTCCCTGTGTTTAATGAACAAGAGATGCTGCCGACATTTCATCAAGAATTGAGCAAGGTGTTGGCCAATCTAACAACTGATACTGTTGAAATAATTTATATTAACGATGGCAGTTCCGACAACAGTTGGCCAGTAATGCAATCATTGCCGTGTCAGTTAAGTCATGTTGAAATAAAACTCATTAATCTCAGTCGAAATTTTGGTAAAGAAGCGGCGATGACTGCTGGATTAGATCACAGTATCGGCCAAGCTGTGGTATTGCTTGATGCTGATTTGCAGGATCCACCCCAGTTATTACCCGAAATGCTAAGTGCGTGGCGCCAAGGGTTTGATGTCGTAAACATGAAGCGTAGTGCCCGACTTGGCGAATCAAAGTTCAAATGCTTTAGTGCCCATATTTATTATCGCCTGTTAGATCACTTATCTGATGTACCACTGCAAAAAGATGTCGGAGATTTTAGGTTACTAAGCCGGCGTGTTGTTGACGAAATTAAAAAATTGCCAGAACGTACCCGCTATATGAAAGGCATTATGTCGTGGCCCGGCTTTCGTCAAACGACTTTAAGCTTTGACAGGCCCGAGCGAGTCGCCGGAGAAACCAAGTGGTCGTTTTTTCAATTAGTTAAATTGGCGTTGTCTGGCATAACCGCGTTTAGCGTTAAACCTCTGCGCCTAGCTACATGGACAGGAGGCCTCACTGCGTTATCAGCACTCATATATGGCTTGGTGGTACTAATTAAGACCCTAGCTTATGGCGAAGCTGTTAATGGTTACCCATCTCTGATGTTGGCCGCATTATTTCTTGGCGCGGTCCAGTTACTCGCCATTGGCATACTCGGGGAATATGTTGGACGGATCTATACAGAAACCAAAGAACGGCCAGTGTATTTAGTGATGGATATAAAATCAAACCATGATAATACCATCGCTATTGCCACAACAAACACAGATGAAGTCGCGCAGCATGCATAATTTAAATCTCAATCAAGAACTTAATCAAAAGCTTAGCCTCGCAGAACAGTTAAGCATAAACCTAGGCCCAAACTCAGTTACATTGCTTCGCTGGGCATTAGCCCTGATTGTCACGCTATTAGCAACGCGCCTACTCTCTCTTGGCTTGTATCCGCTTTACGATACCACTGAGGCCCGCTACGGTGAAATGGCGCGCATCATGTTAGAAACCGACAATTGGGTAACACCACAATTTGATTATAACGTGCCATTTTGGGGGAAGCCGCCATTTCAAACATGGATAAGTGCGCTTAGCTTTCAGTGGCTTGGGGTTAATGAATTCAGCGCCAGATTACCTCATTTTGTCTGCAGTTTGTCTGTGGTTGGCTTAATATATCACTGGGTTAAAACTGTAACAAATGCGGCTGACGCCTTATATTCTGCGTTAATTTTGTGCTCAACACTTGGTTTTATTGTCGCGTCAGGCATGGTAATGACCGACGCTGCGTTATTAATGGCTATTACCTTGGCGATGGTTAGTTTTTGGCATAGTTATAATCAATATCGCGCTGGGCAGTTTTGTGCATTTTATGGCCATTTGTTTTTTGTTGCATTAGCGTTAGGCCTATTGATTAAAGGACCTGTAGCCATTGTTCTTATTGGCATAGCTTTAGTATGTTGGAGCCTGTGGCAACGCTGTTTTGTGTTGGCGATTAAAAGTTTACCTTGGTTGACAGGTATCATATTAATGCTTTGCTTAACATTGCCTTGGTATATCTGGGCCGAAATTCGAAGCCCAGGCTTTTTGGAATACTTCATCGTCGGTGAACATATACAGCGGTTTTTAGTCTCTGGTTGGCAAGGTGATTTATACGGGAGCGCTCATGTCGAACCACGTGGTATGATTTGGATATTTTGGTTAGTCTGTGCCAGTCCTTGGTCTTTTGTCATTATTAAAATGGCGATTGACAAGTTTAAGAGCATCAAAACAAACTCAACCCCACCCGCTTCCAAAGTCATTAACCAACCGCATGGCATCAACAAATACCTAATCTGTTGGATGATTGCCCCGATGCTGCTTTTTAGTGTTGCAGGTAATATACTTCCCGCTTATATCTTGCCAGGGGTAAGTGCCATGGCAGCATTAATTGCATTAAATACTCAGTTGTCAAAGCGTAGCCTGATTAATGGTATGTTAACACTAGGTTTGCTGGTTGTGGCGCTTGGTGTGTTTGTATTTGATTTTAGTAAAAAAACCTCGGAATCAGAATTATTAAATTTTAATTCACCGCATATCAGTGACTCACAATTATTTTATTGGCAAAAAAGGCCCTTTTCAGCGTAATGCCGTTCATTTAAGGTGAACGGCATTTTTTCGTTTAATAGGATACCTATCTTTTGAACACTTCAAAGCCCGTGGATACCATCTTTCCCGCCTACCA